>CENP01001870.1_pt1 | contig 42293 bp, 36 predicted proteins | sample 361281 | NCBI WGS metagenome assembly CENP01 (sample SAMEA2591122, study PRJEB7988) | marine metagenome | biome: marine biome (ENVO:00000447); feature: deep chlorophyll maximum layer (ENVO:xxxxxxxx); material: saline water (ENVO:00002010), including plankton (ENVO:xxxxxxxx) | depth 70 m
GCAGGATACGGAAGAGACTTTAAAGTAGATCTAGCAATTAAAGAGATTAGCTTGATTTCTAATTAACCTAATCCCTAGCATTTTTTTCAAACTCTTTTAGATATTTTTCATAGTCCTCCCAATCATGAGGAGTTCCCGCCCTGGGTTTTTCCATTTTGCTAGCCCGATCCAAAGCCTTGGTTGAAAGTTTGCTTGGGCTTTCTTTTAATAATTTTTGAAATGTTTTTTTTATTAAATTTTTCATTTATCGATTAAGAATTTTAAGAAGTTTTTTCATAAAACGTTTTAATGTTTTTGCAGATTCCCTTTCACTGGTTGTTTCAATGACCTCAGACTGAGAATACCCATCCCAAAAAGTTATTTGATCGTATTGTTTAAATTTTTTTAATTCCAAAGAAGCTGAATCTAGATTTTGCTCATCTATTAAAAAAATTTTAATCTGGTCTTCATCTAATAAAATGCTGATATTTTCGTATGTTGAAAAATAAGATTTATACAGATTCTCAACTCGCTGATTGAAGGTATAGGCCTGCATTAATTATTTAGATACTTTAAAAGGATAAAGATTACAGTTCTCTTGGCCAGGCTTACTCTGAAGAGACTGAATCTCTAAGTTCTTTGATTTTTTCTAAGCTAACCTTATCTTTAAAACTCATAATTATTGCAGCTATAGATAATATTAATATAGCGCCAGCTTCACCTAGAACAATCAAAGCACCCATTTCTTTGCTCTGCATAACAATTAATCTGCATAAAGCTGTAATTGCAATAATGATTGGAAGAGTAACAGGAATTCTATTGGTGCTATAAAAAGCTCCTACCATTCCAATAATTTCTGCATATATAAACAGCATAAATAAATCTGGCAGAGTAATTTCTTGCGCTAAGACCATTTCAAAAATATACAAAGCAGATGCAATGCAGGTAGCTATTCCAATAATGGCTAAAAGTAATTTTTCACTTGCAATGGTTGTCCAGTGCAAACTTTTTGTAAGTTTTGATTGCGTATCATTCATAAATTAATCATACCAAAGGAATATAGAATGAAATATTTTTTTTACTGAAAAGTTAAAATTCTGGCGCCTTAATATTTATTGTAGTAAGTTTAAATTAAACATTAGATAGTAAAATAATAGACATATGATACTGACAAAGAAAAATAGGATTCAGACTTTTACTGAAAATGGTTGGTGGGGAAAAGATACATTATATTCACTATTTCAAGATGCTTTAACTTCTTGCAAGGATCAAGAAGCCCTTGTTGATCCTGAAAATCGTGATGACATTACTGGGGATGCTCCTAAGAGATTATCTTTTGATGACATAGACAAAACCGTTGAAAGATATGCAACTATATTTTTTGAGCAAGGCTTAAGAAAAGATGATATTGCCATCATTCAATTACCAAATGTTGTCGAGTTGCCGATGGTTTATCTGGCTTTGTCAAAACTTGGAATTATTTGTTCACCCATTCCAATGCAATATGGTGTATACGAAATAACTAGCATCATAGCCGAGACTAAGCCTAAAGCTTTTATTAGTATAGAAACCTTTAACAGCAATGCCCATGCTGAACAATTTTCCTCGATATTTAATAATGGTGAGGTTAAGTTTGCATTGGGTGAAATTGAGAATTTCATTAACTTGCATGATTCCAATCCTACTGACGAGTCTTATGAATCTCAGCAATCATATGCTTTAGATAACCTAATCACTGCAAATGATATTTTTACTATCTGCTGGACCTCTGGCACTACCGGAACTCCAAAGGGTGTTCCGCGTAGTCATAATCTTTGGCTGCCAATGGCAAAAGCTGCAGCATTTGTCTCTGAAACTGAGGAGGGTGACACGTTACTTAATCCTTTTCCAATGATAAATATGGCGAGCATTGGAGGCTTTTTATTCAATTGGTTGTTATGTAAGGGCAAGCTTGTACAACATCATCCTTTTGATTTAAATGTTTTTCTTAATCAAATTTCAAGCGAGGATGTTAAATACACCATCGCTCCACCTGCCATTATGAACATGCTACTAAATAATCCAGCTATCTTAGCTCAGCAAGATTTGAGTAGTTTAAGATGTATTGGGTGTGGCGGAGCTCCATTATCAGAATGGATGGTCGAGTCATTTCAAAATAATTATAACTTAACCGTACAAAATATTTTCGGTTCAAATGAAGGCGCAACTCTGCTAAGTGCTCGTAATGAGATTGAAGACCCTCATTTACGTGCGCAATATTTTCCTCGTTTTGGGGTAGAGGGTTTTGATTGGAGTAACCCAGTGTCAAAATTAGTAAAAACAAAATTGATAAGTGTCGAGACGAATGCTGAAATAACTGATCCAGGCCAACCAGGAGAATTGCTCATTTCAGGCGCCACAGTTTTTGATGGGTATTGGAATGCTCCAGAAGCTAATGCAGAGGTATTTGACGAAGCAGGCTTTTTTAGGACCGGTGATTTATTTGAAATTTCACCAGAAGATACTCAAATGAGGTTCTATAAATTTTGTGGTAGATGTAAAGATCTGATCATTCGAGGGGGGATGAACATTTCCCCAGAGGAGTTAGATAATCTGCTTAGCGCTCATCCTAAAATGTTGGAAGTTGCTGTAACTGGCTATGATGATGATATTTTAGGAGAAAAAGTTGGAGTTGTAGCTGTGGTTGCAGAAGGTGAGACTATATCTTTAGACGAAATAATAGAGTTTCTAAGAGACCAACAGATTGCAAAGTATAAAATGCCAGAGGATTTAAGACTGATTGATGCTTTACCAAAAAACCCTGTTGGTAAAGTTTTAAGACGAGAGCTAAAAGATTTATTTAACTAGGTAGTTCCAACAACAAAGCTAACAACTGTTGTAGCGCTTCCACCAATATTTAAAGTTGATATATTTTTTGCATTTTCAATTTGGTACTCACCTGCATGATCTGTACATTGTTTGTAGCAATCAAGCAGCATTCTCACACCCGTTGCACCTACCGGATGTCCTAAGCCAATAAGTCCACCACTTGCATTGATTGGAATTCTGCCGCCAATCTCTATTTCGCCGGATTCAATAGCTTTCCAGCTCTCTCCAGGTTTTGTAATGCCGAAATGATCAATTGCCATATATTCAGTTGATGTAAAGCAATCATGAGTCTCAATACCATCTATATCAGCTACACCTTGCATCCCAGCTCTTGCAAATGCATCATCAATGGCTTTTTTTACATGTGGAAAAATGAAATCTTTATTCTGACTAAAATCGATTTTTTCTTGATACGTTATGGGGCCTGTTTGATGGCCCCAGCCTTTGATATAAGGAATGGACTCAATATTTATTGATCTTGCTTTAGCATATTCTCTAGCTTTTTTTTCACTCGCTAAGAAAATTATAGCGGCGCCATCAGTTACTTGACCACAATCCATCTTTCTGGTCCTACCCTCAATTACAGGATTAGCATGATCTGATCTTGTAAAAGTATCCGATTCAAAAGTCCATCCTCGCGTTTGTGAATTTGGATTTTTTTTAGCATTACCAAAATTTATCTCTGATATTTTTGAAAGATGATCTTCATTAATGCCATATCTTTTATCATATTCATTTGTCAGCTCACTAAACATATGTGGCCAAGGGTATTGAACGCCCTGGCATTCAAAACCTGATCGCATTGCAGGGCCCCCAATATTTTGTGCTGCTTGCTCTCCTGGAACATTCCTCATTTGCTCAATGCCTAAGACTGCAGCTAGCTCATATCTACCCGATTCAATTTCAGCACAAGCAGCCAAAGTTGCAATACTGCCAGAAGCACATGCGGCCTCATGACGTGAAGAGGGTAGCCCAAAAAAGTCAGGGTGCGAGGAAACAAAAAAACCACCTAAATGGCCTTGATTGCAAAATAATTCAGCAGTGAAATTACCAACATGGGCAACATCAATATCTTTTGGCTCTAAATCAACAGAGGACAATCCTTGCGTAATTGTATTCTTGAATACATCTAAAAGGTCGAGTTCATTTCTGTACCAGTTCTGAGCAAAGTCAGATTGATAGCCCCCTATGATGTAGACGCGTTCTTGCATTCATTAATTATATGCATGATTCTCTTACATTCAAAAGAAAAACACATGTAAGTAATAATTCAAAACTTGTAATAAACTTAAATTTAGATTTTATTAGTTCCTATGCAAAATGATAAGTTAATTGATCAATTACGATTACCTGTAATCGTTGCTCCTATGTTCTTGGTTTCTGGACCAGATTTAGTAATCGCCAGCAGCAATGCAGGATTGATTGGCTCTTTCCCAGGACCAAATGCAAGAACTGCTGAGGAGCTTGAAAATTGGATGCATCAAATCAATAACGCTACTTCAAATCCTTGGGCATTTAACATGATTACCCACAAGACCTATGATAGGTTTTCTGAGGAATTGGACTTAATTAAAAAGTTTCAACCAAAAATTGTAATTACTGCTCTAGGCAGTCCTGAAAGAGTGATAGAGGCTGTGCATGGATATGGAGGCAAGGTAATTGCAGATGTAAATAATATTAATTTTGCACGTCGTTGTGCAGAGATGGCTGTTGATGGCATGGCTCTTATTTGCCACGGAGCTGGAGGCCACACTGGGCACCTTTCCCCATTTTCATTTAGTGCTTATGTAAGAGAGTTTTTTGATGGCCTAATCGTTTTAGCAGGCTCAATTTCTACCGGGCAGCATATTAAAGCAGCTCAATTGTTAAGTGCAGATCTATGTTACATGGGTACAAGATTCATTTCAGCTCAAGAAAGTAACGCAGTTGACGAATATAAATCTATGATAATTAATTCAACATACGATGATTTAAGAATGACGAATCTATTCACTGGTGCCCAAGCTTATTATTTAAAAGATAGCATTATTAAAAATAATTTAGATCCAGATAACTTGGACTCTAATACAGAGGGTTTTAATGTTTCAGCCTCGCAGGACAAGATCAAAGCTTGGAAAGATATTTGGTCAGCCGGACAGGGCGTTGGTTTAATTAAAAACATAGAAAGCGTAGAATCTATAGTAGAAGAACTTGAATCTGAGTTCCTTCAGGGGTAGAGAATGGAAATTAAAAAAACAAACACCATTAAATCATCAATAAAAACTCATGATCATCCGTATTTAAAGGATGCATGGATACCTAATTATGATGAATATGAGGTTAATGATTTAAAAGCACTTGGTGATATTCCTAAGGACTTAGAAGGGGCTTACTATAGAAATACTGAAAATCAAGTGCATGAGCCTATTGGACGTTTTCATCCTTTTGATGGAGATGCAATGATTCATTCAATTAACTTTGATAATGGAAAAGCTAACTATGTCAATAAATTCGTTAAGACCGAAGGCTTTTTGGTCGAGCAAGAAATGGGAAAGTCTATGTGGGCTGGCTTGATGGAAAGAACAGGCTCATCAAAATTACCGGGCTGGGGAGCTCAAGGCGGTATCAAGGATTCATCTTCAACGGACATAATAGTGCATGCTGGCGAACCTCTAACAACTTTCTATCAATGCGGGGAAGGATATCAACTAAATCCCTATTCACTTGATACTAAACAAAAAGCATCATGGGTTCCAGTTGGGGGCGTATCAGCACATCCAAAAGTCGATCTTTCAACAGGCGAGTTACTTTTTTTTAATTATTCAAAACAATCTCCTTATTTAAATTATGGCGTTGTTGATAAAAATCAAAACTTAAAACATTTTGTTCCAATTGAACTTCCAGGACCAAGACTCCCTCATGATATGGCCTATAGTAAAAACTATTCAATTATTAACGATCTTCCTCTTTTTTGGGATCAAGAGATGCTCAAGAAAGGAATTCATGCCACAAGATTACATGACTTGCCTTCAAGATTTGCGGTTATTCCAAGATATGGTAATCCCGAAGATATTAAATGGTTTGAAGCCGATCCAACCTATGTACTTCATTGGAATAATGCATATGAGATGGGTGATGAATTAATTCTGGAGGGATACTTCCAAGAACATCCTTGGCCAGAAAATTATGTCGATGCACCACCGGGACTTGAGCGTATGATGGCCTTTTTAGATTTTTCGCTGCTAAAACCAAGACTGCATAGATGGAAATTTAATCTAAAAACCGGCGCAACAACTGAAGAAGACATTTGTAACGAAACAATAGAGTTTGGTGTGATTAATCAGCGCATTGCAGGTTTGGAGCACAAATACACTTACAGTATGGTTCCAACTAAGGGGCACTTTACTTTTGATGGGATCACCAAACACGATCATCAAAAAAAATCTTTCACTAAATATATTTTTCCAGAACATATCTTTATTAGTGAAGTTAGTTTTGCACCTAAAACAAATGGAATTGATGAAGATGATGGATATTTAGTAACTATTAGTAATGATGTCAGAGAAAAGAGCTCATCGTGCTTATTGTTTGATGCAAAGAATATTGAACAGGGACCTGTTTGCGATATTCCTTTGCCACATCAAATTTGTTCTGGTACTCATGCAACCTGGGCTCAAAAAAGCGATTTAAAATCGTAAATTTATGAATCCTGTTTATATCGTTGATTCAATAAGAACGCCCAGAGCCCGAGCAAATCAAAAAGGCGGACTCAATAAGCTCAATCCATATGAATTATTAGATTTTTTGTATAAGGATATTGAGTCTAAAAATTTCTTCACTTTAAAATCTATCGATGAAGTGATATTGGGTTGTGTCACTCAATTTGGGGAGCAAGCTGGCAATATTGCAAAAGCTTCTTCTTTATTTTCTGAGTATCCAAATTCAATTTCTGGCCTAACTATAAATAGGTTTTGTTCCTCAAGCTTGGATGCAATAAATTTAGCTTATTTGAAAGTTCAATCTCAGCAAGCAAATAATGTGATTGCTGGTGGAGTGGAAATGATGTCCAGGGTACCAATGCTTTCTGATGAAGCGGCAATTTGGAATGACATTAAGATCGCTGGAAGAGCAAAAATTTTTTTAATGGGCAGTGGAGCGGATCTGATTGCCAGTCTTTTTGATATTTCTAGAGAAGATGTAGATAAACAAGCTCTAAAATCTCAGCAGAAGGCATTAAATGCTCAAAAAAATAATTACTTTAAGTCAATAATTCCAGTTACGAGTAAGAATAAATTAATTCACTGTGTTAAGGATGAATGCATTAGGCCCGATACAACCCTAGAAAGCTTGGCTTTATTAGAGCCTAGTTTTAAGAAGCTAGGAGAGCAGGGAGCAGACCAAGCTCAATTAAATCTTTTTCGTAACTTAAAAGAGATCTCTCATGTGCATACAGCTGGTAACTCTCCAGCAATGGCAGATGCTGCATCTATGACTCTACTTTCAAATAAAAAAATCCAGGAAAATGGACATAGAGCTAGAGCAAAAATTATTTCTGTTGCAACTGTAAATGATGATCCTTTATTAGTTTTATCAGGCTGCATCTTAGCTACGCAAAAAATACTTTCACAAAATAATTTAAAAGTGTCTGATGTGGATTTATTTGAAATACATGAAGCTTTTGCCTCGACCATGATCCATTGTCAAAAAGAGTTAAAAATAGATGATGCAAAGCTAAACGTCAATGGAGGCTGTATAGCTCTCGGTCATCCTATGGGAGCAACCGGCTCTATTATGATGTCGACACTCATTGATGAGCTTGAAAGACAAGATCTTTCAACTGGTATTGTTGCTACCAGCGGTGCAGCTGGCGCAGGCACTGCTATGTTGGTAGAGAGAATATAGGCAAAAAAAAGCCTCGCTTTTGACGAGGCTTTGAGATTGTTATTTATTAATTAGATTAAAAATTATATTCTAACTTCGCAGTAATATTTTTAGGTCTTGCATAGATAGCATCATAAGCTATTCCATCCAATGCTCCACCTGAGGCAAGTCTTACAAAGGTTCTTGCAAGAGGAATAGTTCCTCCAATTACTTTGATTCTTTCATCAGTTAGGTTTTCACCTATTAATGATAATCTCCATTTACCATCTGGACTCTCAAGACCAAGAAGCAAACCAACTTTTGTATAACCGCTTTCACTAATATTCTTGTCAAGATTGGTTGTGATGAAGTACTCTGAGGAGTAATCAAAACCTAGATTTGCATCAAACACCCAGCTATTTGAAAGAACAGTATCAAACGCAAATCCTGCATTTGCTGTTTCTTCTGGAGCTAGAATTACAGTCATGCCAGAGCGATCGCAATAAATACCATTTGTTGGAGCTTCTCCATATGCACACTGACTGTCTTTCCAATTTGTAAATTTATAATCAAGGCTTGCTATAGACGCATAAAATTCAAGACCATCATTTATTAAATATCTACCTTGCATTTCAATACCATCCAATTCCGAGGCCGAAGCGTTCCCAACAACAAATCCTAAGACGCCATCAAATACTTGAGTTTGAAGGTCATCATATTCAGTGGTGAAATAGGTTAAATCGAATGAAGCTCTATCTGTCTTCATTTTATATCCTAACTCAATATTGGTTGCTTTTTCCTCTTCAAACTCCCATGATCCTGGATTTCCACTTAAAAAAGGAGTACCTGGTATAGAGTTACCTCGAATATCAAAACCACCAGCTTTTGACCCTTCAGTATATGAAGCATAAATTTTAGAACTATCAGACATGTCATAACTTAATCTGACCATTGGATCAAAAGAGCTTTCGCTTCTACTGCTTGCAATGCTATGAGGCCCTACATTAAGCACTCCGCCCCATAAAATAGGCAGCAATGGAGATCCCTCTAAGGCTGATCCTGTGCCATCAAGTGTTACAGCTCTGCTTCCATCTTTGTCTTCATTGGAATATCTAGCTCCAACAGTCAACATCCAATTATCATCAAGTCTTATATCAGCTTGCCCAAAAACAGAGTACATGTCAGATGATTGAGCATAAATTCTATCCCAATTTGTTCCAACTAATAATGAAACAGGAGGTCCCGCAAGAGCTAAAAATGATCCGAGTGGGACATAGTCAGTCACATCAACGTCTGCAGTTTGATAGTATGCCCCGACAATGTAATCAATGTTTTCTCCACCAGGAGAGGTATAACGAATTTCCAATGAATCTTGCTCATATTTTTCGGTTTGATTAGTCCCATCAAGAATCTCTAGACCTACATAATCTACATCCAAGACTTCATATGAGTCATATTCAACATGACCAAGTATTGTTGTAAGTGTGCCACCATTGTCCATTGGATAATTGGCTGTAAGCACAATATTATCCATTGTATTTTCACTAAAAGTATCACCACTAGCTCTTACCCAATTTTCTTCTGTTTCAACTGCTATAGGGCCAGCAAAAACAAGGCTATATCCATCTTGTGGTGCAAGCGCTTCCATGGCATAGCCAACAGAATCAAAATCTGCTGTTTCCACCTTTAAGTTATAGTCTACTTTCCCAGATACCCATGCTAACTGGCCTCTGATATAAGTTTCATCTCTTTGTGGCTCGACTCTTTGCATTCTTGTATTAGTAATCCAACCATCCATTTCTCTTGTAGACACAGTTAGTCTTCCTAATACATCCTCAGAAAGGGCGCCTGAGAGAACTAACAGAGATTGAGACTCTTCATGTTCAGATTCATAGGAGGTAGAAAATTTGCCCTCAAATTCTTCAGTGGGTTTTGCAGATGTAATACTTACGACACCTCCAATAGCATTTTTACCAAAAAGAGTTGGCTGAGGACCTCTCAAAACCTCAACTCTTTCCAAATCGACAAGAGGAGTTCTAGCTAATTGGCTTCGAGGATAAGAGATTCCATCAAAATTCATTGGCACTGATTGCTCAAAACCTTTGTTTGAACCTGATCGAACTCCTCGAATTGAAATTGATGTATCAATCTGACTTTCAGCAACTGTAAAATTAGGAATTGAGGCTGATAATGCTGTCAAATTATCAATGCTTCTATCTTCGATATCTTCCCCAGCAACAGCAGAGACAGAAATTGGAACATCTTGCAGGCTTTGTTCTCTAATTTGCGCAGTAACTACAACTTCTTCTAGAACTTGTGTAAAAGCCGAAGGCGCTGAAACTAATAAACTAGCAACAAGAGCTAGGCTCAAAAATCGTGAATTAAACATATTTTACCTTTATTTAATAATTTAAAAAATTTTCTCATAATAACTCACAAATTAGGCAAAGACTATTTTTTACTTGATAGTGAATTTTTTATAATAAAATTTTAAATTTACGTTTCTCTAATTGCATCAATCATAACCTTAACTTTTATAGGCTTGATATTTGGTGTAATGCCGTGACCAAGATTAAAAATAAACCCAGGATATTTATTCATAATGCTGCAAATTTTTTGGGTTTCATTCCTAATTGATTCGTCAGATTTCATTAATACATTAGGATCAAGATTGCCCTGAATAACGTACTTATTTTTTAAATCTTTAGCCACACTCTCAATATCCTCTTTCCAATAAAGGCTTACGCAAGCTATGTCTTTAAAAACCCAATCAACAACATTTTTCTTTGGCGCTTTTTCAAACAAAATAATAGGTATATTTGATGTCAAAGGATCAGTCTTTAGTAGACTGGTAAGTTTACGAGTGTATTGCAAAGAGAGCTTTTCTAAATCATTGCCTGAAAGTAAATCTGCCCATGAATCAAAAATCTGCAGCGCGTTAACACCACTTAAAACTTGTTGTTTTAAATATTCATAACAAGCATTAGTTAGAATGTCTAAAAATTCTTGAAGTTCTTTTGGATATTCCTTCATGAAATTTTTTGTTTTATTGAAATCTTTAGAGCCTCCACCTTCAATTGAATACGCTGCAAGTGTCCAAGGACTTCCGCAGAAACCTATTAATGGCAGATCCTGTGGTAGTATTTTTTTTGTTTCTTCAACTGCCTTAAAAACATAATCGAGAGAATTGACGTCAAATCGAGTTAGTTTTTTAATATCTTGAGGTGATGAAATGGGATTACTAAATTTAGGGCCTTCTCCTTCATGGAATGCCAAACCAAGATTCAGAGCATCCGGTATAGTTAAAATATCTGAGAAGAGGATTGATGCATCTAGATCAAAGCGATCAATTGGTTGCAAGGCAAGTTCTGCACATGTTTTAGGTTGTTTGCACATATCCAGAAAATTGGTGTAATTTTTTCTAATTTCTTGATATTCCGGTAGGTATCTGCCTGCTTGTCGCATAAACCATACTGGTGGAATTGGGTTTGCTTGGAGGTTAAGCGCCTTTATAAATTTAGAATTTTTCATTTATGAAACGAATTGTATGATACTTTTCGCTGCTTCTCTTCCTTCCCAAATAGCTGTTACAACTAAATCAGATCCTCTAACCATGTCTCCGCCAGAGAAGATCTTTGGATTAGAAGTTTGAAATTTTAATTCTTGTTTTTCCGGTGCTACCACCAAGCCAGACTTATCAATTTGGATTTTAAAATCCTTAAACCAATCTGCTGGATTTGCCCTAAACCCAAAAGCAATAACAACTTCATCAGCTGGATAGATTTTTTCACTGCCTTGAATTGGGACAGGGACTCTTCTGCCATTTTGATCTGGCTCACCCAATTTAGTTTGTATTGTTTTGATGCCTTGGACGCAATCATTTCCAATAATCTCAATGGGCTGAATATTAAATTCAAACTGAACACCTTCCTCTTTAGCATTAATAACTTCTCTTCTAGAACCAGGCATATTTTTTTCATCTCTTCTATACAAACAGGTCACAGATTTTGCCCCCTGCCTGATAGCAGTTCTGTTGCAATCCATTGCAGTGTCTCCACCTCCTAAAATTACAACATCCTTGCCTTTAAAATTTATATAGTCAGATTCTTTTTGTTGAAATTTTAAAAGATGATTTGTATTGCCAACAAGGTAATCAATTGCTTTATGTGCTTGGGGCAGATCTTCTCCTTTAAAACCTCCTTCAAGCGAAGTGTAGGTTCCCATGCCTAAAAATATTGCATCATATCTCTTATGCAATTCCTTGAAGGAAATGTCTTTGCCAATTTCTTGATTGAGATGAAACTTTATTCCCATTTCTTCAAGAATCTTTCTTCGTCTTCGCACGACGCTCTTTTCTAGCTTAAATTCTGGAATTCCAAATGTAAGTAAACCGCCAATTTCTGGATGCTTATCGTAGACATCACAATTAATTCCAGCTCTAATCAGAATATCTGCACATCCGATTCCTGCTGGACCGGCTCCAATGATTGCAACTTTTTTATCGGTCCAGGTTCTATTGCTTAGATCTGGTTTCCACCCCATATCTATTGCCTTATCTGTAATATATTTTTCAATGTTACCTATGCTTACAGCACCAAAACCATCGTTCAACGTGCAAGCTCCTTCGCATAATCGATCTTGGGGGCAAACTCTCCCACACATTTCTGGAAGAGAATTTGTTTGATGACATAAATCAGCTGCCTCCATAATATTCCCATCATTAACAAGCTTCAGCCAATCAGGAATATAGTTGTGAACTGGACATTTCCATTCACAATAAGGATTTCCACAATCCAGACATCGATGCGATTGATTGGATGCCTCAGATTGATTGTAATCACCATAAATCTCTACAAAATTAATTTTTCTTTCTTCTATATTTTTTTTATTAGGATCATATCGGCCAACCTCTAGAAATTGAAAATCATTTTTAAGTGGAGCATGCTCAACATATTCTGATCTAGATTTGAAATTTTCTGGAGAAGGGATCGTAGAGGTTGGGATCGTGCTTTGACTTAAAAGCTCTTTGCGCCATTCAAACAACATAAGCTTTGCTTCTTCTAGATCTGTGATTGGGGCAAATGATTTTGTTACATATTTTCTATTTAATCTAATTTTTCCGTAAAAGTAAGGAGATCGCGGTTGAGTAAAGAGCAATAAACCTTTTTCAATTTTATATTGTTTATTTTTTGCGCTCATTTAATTGTCTTAGTTCTGCGTGGTATGTATGACATAGTATGACATTATTGTGTTAATATGTATAACTTAATGCCACAACAAAATACAAATATATCGCTATATCAAGCATCTCAAGCTAAAGATAATTGTGGCTTTGGGCTCATAGTCAATCGACATGGAACTCAAAATAGAGATGTTGTAACTCGTTCTATAGCTGGTCTGACTAGTATGACACACAGAGGAGCAATCGGAGCTGATGGTAAAACTGGAGATGGTTGTGGTCTTTTGTTTGATTTAAATCAAACTTTTTTTCAAAAGCAAATTAGAAAAGAGTTAAAAATCAAATTGCCTGAATTATTTGGTATTGCTCAAATTTTTTCATCAGCCGCACTAAAAAAAGACTTGCCAGCAATCAAAACAATTCTTCAATCTGAAAATCTAGTTTTTGAGTGCGTTAGAGAGGTACCCATTAATGCATCTGTTCTTGGAGAAATAGCACTTGAATCATTACCAAAAATCAATCAGATATTTATAACGCCCATTTCAAAAGATTTCAACAAGGAAAGATTTGAGTCTTGTCTTCTGCAGGCTAGAAAGAAGATTGAAGAATTGTATAGCAATGATGAAAAGCTATACATCTGTAGCATGTCTAGCCAAACAATTGTTTATAAAGGTTTGATGCTGCCGGATGCAATTAGTAATTTTTATAGAGATATTGCTAAAAAATCATTTACTGCCAAGGTTTGTTTATTTCATCAACGATTCTCTACAAACACTCAGCCAAGATGGCACTTAGCTCAACCTTTTAGGCTTCTTGCTCACAATGGTGAAATTAATGCAATTAGAGGAAATAGAAACTGGGTTAAAGCTCGAGCCTCTAAATTCTCCACTCCCCTCATTCCAGGCATCAGTCAGTTCAAATCTCTCGTTAATGAAACAGGATCTGATTCATCAGCTCTGGATAATATGATTGAATTATTAGTGAAAGGCGGGATTAATTTCTTTAGATCTATTCGAATGGTCTTGCCGCCCGCTTGGCAAAACATTCATACAATGGATCCTGAAGTTAGAGCTTTCCATGAATATAATTCAATGCATATGGAGGCATGGGACGGTCCTGCTGGAATTGTCATGTCAGATGGAGAGTGGGCAATCTGTGTTTTGGACAGAAATGGATTGCGGCCTGCAAGATACCAAGTGCTATCTAATGGAATGATTACAGTAGCTTCTGAAACTGGCATTTATCCTGTTACTGATGAAGAGATTTTGCAAAAAGGACGTCTTAGTCCTGGCGGAATTTTTGCGGTAAATACTGAATCTGGAGAAATCCTTGATCAAAAGATTATTGATGACCAACTTAAACATAGTAAACCTTACAGGGATTGGTTAAAAAAATCTGCGATTTATCTTGAATCCACTCTTGATGCATTTGAGGGTCCGGGTATAAAGAAAATTCCGCATTCTGAATTCATCAAGTCATCAAAACTCTTTTCTTTATTTAATGAAGAAAGAGTCTCTGTAATAAAACCCCTTGCACTCGATGGTCTTGAGGGCACAGGCTCAATGGGGGATGACACTGCTTTAGCAATGTTAAGTTCTATGCCGAGATCTATATATGATTATTTTAGACAACAATTTGCGCAGGTAACAAATCCTCCAATCGACTCTCTCAGAGAGTCCAGTGTTATGTCATTGGAGGCATGTTTTGGTCCTGAGTTGAATATCTTTGAAGAATCTAAAGATCATGCCAAGAGAATTGTCAGCACATCTCCAGTTCTTTCACACAAAAAACTTTCAGCGTTATTAAAAAATCCATATTTTTCTTCAAAAAACTTTGATTTGCAGTACCCACCTAAGTCAAATCTCAAGGATGCTTTGAGTGCATTAACAAAAAAAGTAGTTTCTGCTGTGCGCAAAGGAGAAATTATTATTCACTTAAATGAGAAGTTGCCTGATGGCAATAAGCTTTCAATCAATGCTTTACTTGCAGTAGGCTGCATTCATCAAGAGCTGGTGAGACTGGGCCTAAGATCAGATGCTAACTTAATAGTAAGTTCTGCCACAGCCAGAGATACTCATCAGATTGCATGCTTGCTAAGCTTTGGAGCAACAGCTGTTTTCCCTTGGCTGGCTTTTCAAACAATTCTAGATTTAACTCACCGCAATGAACTCAAAGGAAGTCCAACAGCAAATTGTGCAAAATATCGCAAAGGCATCAACAAAGGACTTTTAAAAATTATTTCTAAAATCGGTATCTCCACAATATCTAGTTATCGTGGATCTCAACTCCATGAGATTGTTGGCTTAAGTTCTGATATTGTAGATTTATCTTTTACCAATACTGTTAGCAGGGTGGGAGGTAAAACTTTTGAAGATCTCGATGCTGAAATGCGATCTTTAAATAAATATGCAAATTCAAATGTAAGTGAAATTGGCCTGGGTGGGTTATTAAAATTTGTCCACGGCGGTGAATATCACACCTATAATCCTGAGGTTGTAAAAAAACTCCAAGAAGCAGTTCGTACTGGATCTAGTAAAGTATATCGAGAGTATGCTGACCTAGTTAATCATAGAGATCCTGCAATGCTTAGAGATTTAATGGAGCTTCACTTTCCATTAAAATCAAAAAAGGTTAAGCCTTTCGATACAAAACAACTATTAAAGAAATTTGATTCCGCAGGCATGAGCCTTGGTGCTTTATCTCCTGATGCTCATGAAACATTGGCTGAGGCCATGAATAGCATGGGAGCAAGATCAAATTCTGGAGAGGGCGGTGAAGCCAAAGAAAGATATGGTACTTCTAAGATGTCAAAAATAAAACAAGTTGCATCTGGTCGTTTTGGTGTCACGCCTGAGTACTTAGTAAATGCCGAGGTTTTGCAAATTAAAATAGCGCAAGGCGCTAAACCAGGAGAGGGTGGACAACTTCCAGGAGGCAAAGTAAATGCTTTAATTGCTAAGCTTAGATATTCAACTCCTGGTATCACTTTGATTTCACCTCCACCTCATCATGATATCTATTCGATTGAGGATTTAGCTCAATTAATCTTTGATCTTAAACAAGTAAATTCAAAAGCATTGGTTTCAGTAAAATTAGTATCTGAGCCTGGGGTAGGAACAATTGCAGCTGGTGTTGCTAAGGCATATGCAGATCTGATCACTATATCTGGTCATGATGGCGGAACGGGCGCAAGTCCGTTATCTTCTATTCGTTATGCAGGTTCTCCATGGGAGCTTGGTTTATCTGAGGCTCATCAAGCCCTAAGAGCAAGCAATCTTCGACATAAAGTTAGGTTGCAAGCTGACGGTGGTTTGAAAACTGGATTAGATGTTGTTAAGGCAGCAATTCTTGGTGCAGAATCTTTTGGTTTTGGAACCGGGCCAATGATTGCAATGGGTTGTAAATATTTACGAATTTGCCATCTTAATAATTGTGCTACTGGCGTCGCCACTCAAAGAAGAGATATTATTGATCATCACTACATAGGCGAAAAAGAGAGAGTTATCAATTACTTCACATTTATTGCAAATGAAGTCCAAGAAATTTTATCGAGATTGGGAGTTCCTGACCTCGAATCCATTATTGGCCAAACGCAGTACTTAAAAGATATCACACAAGAAAATCCTTCTACAGAAAATATAGATTTATCTCCAATTTTGTATTCTGATCAAAAATCAACCGCTCCTCATTACTGCAATACTTCGTCAAATGACCCATGGGATAAAGGCAATTTAAATATAAAGATTCTGCAAGATGTGCGATCTTCAATCTCAAAGGAGCATTCATCCGATTTTTGTTATGAAATTTCAAATCGCGATAGATCCGTTGGAGCTCAAGCTTCTGGTTTGATAGCATCTTTATATGGGGAAAAGGGGTTGAAACACAAACAAAACCTTTATTTTACTGGCTCTGCAGGCCAAAGTTTTGGTGTATGGAATGCTGCTGGCCTAAATTTAAAATTAAATGGTGATGCAAATGATTATGTAGGCAAAGGCATGAACGGTGGAAAAATTGTCATTTCAAGCTCTGCTGAATATGCCTCACAAGATTCTCCAACTGTTTTAGTTGGCAACACAGCACTGTATGGTGCAACCGGTGGCGAGCTTTATGTAGGCGGCTGTGTTGGCGAAAGATTCGCGGTAAGAAATTCTGGAGCCACTGCTGTTATTGAAGGCGCTGGAGATCATTGTTGTGAATATATGACGGGTGGACATGTTACTGTCTTAGGAAATGTAGGCTCTAATTTTGGAGCTGGAATGACCGGTGGTTTTGCATATGTTCTTGATACCAATAGAAGGTTCTTTGATCAATGCAATCGAAGTCTTATTAATCTAGATAGAATTGTGAGCGAGGAAATGGAATCTCATAGAAAATTTTTAAAACAAATCCTTGCTCGTCACATCAAAGAAACTAAAAGTGAGAGGGCAAAATTAATATTGGATGAGTTTGATAGATACGAGCCATCATTTTGGTTGGTATCACCGGCTGCCTTAAATATTCAAGATCTATTAAAAGCAACCACAGCTAATGCTGCTTAATTTAATCTTGAAGGCCTTTCTGTAAATTCTTGACATTAAATGCATTTGTCACAATTGCATTTGATAATTTATTCAGCAGAACAAGATTTAATTTTCCTGCTTTAATTTTTTTATCTCTAAATATATATGGTTTTAATTCTCTGTATTTATATTGATCAAGAGATAAATCAAATTCAAACTTTTGCAATAAAGCTATAACTTCCTTATGTTCTTTCTCAGAAATAAGATTTTCTAAATAGGAAATTTTAGAAGCTATCTTCATTCCTTTGGCAACGGCTTCTCCATGAAGAATTTTTTTATATTTGCCATGCGCTTCAATTGCATGCCCAAAAGTATGTCCAAAATTTAAAATTGCTCGAATACCATTTTCCTTCTCATCCTTGGTTACAATCTTGGCTTTGGTTTGAAGAGATAAAAAAATTATCTCTTCAATAATTTTATGATCCTTTAATAATATTTTTTTAGAATATTTTTTGAGTAATAAAAAAAGAGATTTATTTTCAATGAAGGCATATTTAATTACCTCAGCCAATCCAGCTTTGAGCTCTCTGTTTGGAAGTGAGTTAAGTACGGTTGTATCTATAATGACACCTTTTGGGTTATAAAATGCTCCTACAAGATTCTTACCTGCTAAAATATTAATAGCAGTCTTGCCTCCCACAGAAGAATCCACCTGAGCAAGAAGCGTTGTCGGTATTTGTATATATTGAATACCCCTTAGGTATGAGCTGGCAACAAAACCCGAGATATCTCCTACCACTCCGCCACCAACAGCTAATATTAGATCTGTTCTATCAAAATTATTATCTGCTAAAAAATTAAGTATTTTTTGAAAGTTTTGAACAGATTTAGCTTGCTCTCCATGCTGGAGGACAATTTTAAAAACTTTAGTTGATGGTTTGCAAACTACAGCAACTTTTCTTACTATTTTTGATGGCACTCCAACATCTGAAATAAGAAGAGTCTTATTATGTTTTTTAAGTAGAGGGGCAAGATTTTTTTTTGAAATAGCATTCTTGCTAATCACAATCCTGTATTTATTTTTTCTTTGACCTGCAAATAGCTCTTTAGCCATAATTTTTAACTAGCCTAACAATTTCATTTGCAACCTCAGAGCCACTCTTATTCTCAGTATTGATTATGTGATCTGAAACCTCTTCATATAGAAATTGTCTTGATTTTTGCAGATCCGCGAGGACTTTTTCTGGATCTTTATCTTTTAATAATGGTCTATCTTTATCTTTAGCTGTTCTTTCAACTTGAGTATTTAATGGAGTATGTAGATAGAAAACAGTGCCTCTTGATGCTAATAGTTCTCTATTTTCTTCCTCAATCACGATGCCACCACCGGTAGCAAGAACTATAGAATTCAAGGCAACCATTTCCTTTAATGTAGCAGTTTCTCTTTTTCTAAAACCTACTTCACCCTCAATATCAAAAATCCAATCTATTGTGACGCCTGTAGTATCCTCAATCTTTGCATCAGTATCATGAAAATCTAAAAATAGCTCGCCAGCCACAATCTTTCCTACAGTGGTTTTTCCCGAGCCCATGGGGCCAACAATAAAAATATTCATACTTAGTTTTTTAAGTTGCTGATTCTATCATTTATAGGGGTAAAATAATTCTAATTCATGTATCGAAATATTTTGGAGTTAAGGGTAAAAACATAATTATTTAATTTGTATGTTTATTAGATTAATAAATTGGGCATTAGTCGCTGCACTTATTGGCACCCTTGCAGCAATCTTGACAATTGGCATGGGGTATCTTTTTATTAAACCCAGCCTTCCTGAAATTAACTTAGTTGATGAAGATGTGTTGCAAATACCTTTAAAAGTCTTAACGTCTGATGGAATATTAATCGGAGAGTTTGGCGATCAAAAAAGAAGGACGATAGAGTATGAGCAAATTCCACAAAATCTTAAAAATGCATTTTTAGCAGCAGAAGATGATCAATTTTTTGAGCATGGTGGCGTAAGGATCCCATCCTTTATTAGAGCTTTTTATCAGATGATTCAATCTGGAGAAATTGTGAGCGGTGGAGGCACAATTACAATGCAGGTTGTCAGGGGGTATTTATTATCAAGAGAGCAAAAAATAATTCGAAAAATTAAAGAAATCTATCTAGCTTTTGAACTAGAAAGTTCCGCAACAAAAGAAGAAATTTTTTCCTTATATTTAAATACTATCTTTTTAGGCAATCGAGCATATGGGGTGGAGGCTGCAGCAAATAAGTATTTTTCTAAATCTATTAATGAGTTGACTCTTGCCGAATCTGCATTAATTGCATCATCAGCTCAACTTCCTTCAAGAATTAACCCTATTCGCTCTCCTGACAGATCTATTATCAGGCGTAACTGGATTTTGGGAAGGATGTATAAGCTTGGATATATTGGCAGGGCGCAGTTTTTGCTTGCAAAATCTGAGCCAATAAACCTAACTCAATTAGATTCAAACTTCTCATTAGATGGACGATACATTGCTGAAATCGCTAGGCAAGCAATGATTGATAGATATGGCTTATCAGTCTACAAGGATGGATTATCAGTTATCACCACAATAGATTCTTCACTCCAGAAAGCTGCACTCGAGAGCGTAGCAAAAAACTTATATGACTACGATAAACGTCATGGTTGGAGAGAGCCTATAAACCTTCTATCAAAAATTTCTGAATCAATATTTAAAGAATTGCAAGCTGGCAACTTAGACATTCTGTATGAGGAATCAAATACCTTGGATGAGCTGAGTATGAAGCAGCTCAATGTATCAGTTATTAGAGATTTTTTTGAAGAGCTTTTGAATTTAGATAAGCATTCAGGTGGAATAGTTATTGATGTTAAGCCTGAAAGGATTATCTATCTTAATAACTCCTTTCAATTAGAAAGTTTATTTTGGGATGATTCTTACAAATGGGCTAGGCGAAAAATTAATATTAATAAACTTGGTCCTAGACCACAAAATTTTTATGACATTCTTCGTAAGGGAGATTTAATCTATCTATCTGAGCGAAATGGAAATTACTATCTTGATCAAGTCCCCGATGCTGAAGTTGCATTTATTTCTACAGATCCATTTAATGGTGCAATTAAGACTTATGTTGGTGGATTGAATTTTTCAAAAAGTAATTTTGATAGAGTCAAACAATCTTATCCTCAAGCAGGCTCGAGCTTTAAGCCATTTGTTTATGCCTCTGCTTTTGCGAACGGCTACAAAGCATCAGATAAGATAAATGATGCCCCCATAATATTTGAAGACTCTAATTTAGAGAGTAGCTGGAGACCTGAAAATTATACAGGTAAATTTTATGGACCTATCAGACTCAGAGAAGCATTAGTTCAGTCAGTGAACTTAGTTTCTATAAAGTTATTAAGAGAAATGGGAATTCCATTGACGCAAAATTATTTATCAAGGTTTGGCTTCTCTTTATCTAGGCTGGCTCCAGATTTATCATTGGCACTTGGATCATCAAGTTTTTCTCCTGCAGAGATGGTGCGGGCGTATAGCATTATGGCTAACTCTGAGGATCCAAAAGATTTATTTTTTATAGAGCGAATAGAAGATAGAAATGGAAAGACTATTTTTCAAAATCCTCAAATAGAAAATAAGAATAAAAATATTGATGCTTTTCCATGGTTTCAAACTCAAATTACAGAGGAAATCAAGCCTTTTTATTTACTGCCCCCCCTCTCAAAGAAATCACTGGAACCAATTGATCCGAGAGTAACTTTTATTACAAAAGATATTTTACGTGAGGCTCTATCAAGAGGAAGCAACGGAAGAAAAACTCAAGTCTTAAGAAGGAGTGACATTGCAGGAAAAACTGGCACAACCAATGATGCGATTAGCACTTGGTTCTCAGGTTTTCATAATGATTTGGTAACCACTGTATGGGTTGGAACTGATGATTTCTCCTCTTTGGGAGATAACGAATTTGGATCGAGCATTGCTTTGCCTACCTGGGTTGATTTTATGAAAAAAGCTCTTATTAACTTGCCTGAAGAAGACTGGAAAATTCCCAAAGGTCTTTCTTATGTAAGGGTTGATCGTGATACAGGTCAGCCAGTTGATGAAAATAGCAAAAACTCTTACTTTGAACTTTTTTTAGATGAAGAAATTTAGCTCTTAAAAATACTGCTAGAAATGAGTGACCAATAATTCTCAATATAACTGCTAGGTATTTCTTTGAATTTATTTCTAATAAACCTAGAAATAATTCCTTCCATTATTGAAGTAATAAGATGGGCGCTTTGACCTGCCGTAAGTTGCAAAGAATCTTTTTTTGAAGCTAGTAGTTGTTTGATCGAAAGTTCCAATCTTTCATAAAATTGATTAACAGAGTCTATTACATTTTGCTCGCTTGGTCCTAATGCCTCACGAGATAAGATGCGTGCAAAACCTTTATTTTTTTCTAGAAATATTGCATAAAAAAAGAATATTAATCTAACTTTTTCTTCAGCATCAATTTTGCTATCTTTTTTAATTTCTCCAACTTTTTGAAAAATTGTTTGATCGCAGAATGTGAATAGCTCTAAGAAAATAGACCTTTTGCTCGGAAAATGCCTGTAGAGAGCAGCTTCAGTTATCCCGCTTTCAGCTGCAAGAACAGCTGTTGTAACTTTTGTTGCATCTCTCTCTTCTAAAAGCTTTGCTAAACTCTGAAGAATAATTTGTTTTCTGTCTTTTGACATAGCTTTAGCTTATATCAACCTTAATTGTTTCATCAATTAATTTTAATTGATTAAGAAACATATTTTTTATTTCCTTTAATCTCGAAGATGTTTTAGCCTCAAACCTGAGAACAAGCTTAGGGGTTGTATTGGACGCCCTGATTAAACCCCATCCATCATCAAAATCGACTCTCAATCCATCAATTGTAACTTTAGAGCCTCCCTGAAATTGAGCTTTATTTACAAAATCTTTCACTATTTTAAATTTCTTTTCTTCTTCAACATTAATATTTAATTCAGGCGTAGAATAGGCTTTGGGAAGTTCATTGAGCATAGAAGAGAGCGGCATGTCTAAACTATTCATAATTTCTAATAATCTAAAAGCGGAATAATGACCATCATCAAAACCATGCCACTTATCATTAAAGAAAATATGACCACTCATCTCGCCGGCGAGTGGAGCATTGGTTTTTTTAAGAGTATTTTTAATATGAAAATGACCTGTTGCAGACATTAATGGGATACCCCCAGCCTGATTGATAATATTGCTAAGTAAATTTGTACACTTCACGTCAAAAATTATTTCTTTGCCAGGATAATTTTTTAAAATATCTTTAGCAAAGATCATCATGAGTTGATCTGGAAAAATAATGTCTCCTTCTTCAGTTACAACTCCTAGCCTATCTCCATCTCCATCAAAGGCTATTCCAACATCAGCGGAATTTTCTTTTACTGCCTGAATTAAATCTTGGAGGTTCTCTTCTTTTCCAGGATCAGGGTGATGATTGGGGAAGTTCCCATCAATCTCGCAATATAGCTCGATCACTTCGTAACCTAATGAACGTATTAGTTTTGGAGCAATTTCACCAGCTGCACCATTTCCACAATCTAGAACAACTTTAATTTTTTTTGGTTTCTTCGTGCTTTGTGATGATACTTCTTCAATGTACTCATCCATTAAATTTTTCTTATATATTTCCTTCCCAGCATTTTTTTTATTGATTGGCTCATCAGATAGAAAACCCAAGATCTCAAGACCTGATATAGGGTAATCGTTAATTACTATTTTAAATCCATTATAGTTCTTTGGATTGTGACTCCCGGTAATCATGATTCCAGATTTTGAAGGCAGTTGTTTAGCCGCATAATATAGTAAGGGGCTTGTAACTATCCCAATATTCACAACATTGATTCCATTGGCTTGAAGTTGTGTAGAAAGGAGTTTTAATATCTCTTCTCCTGACAGTCTGCCGTCTCTGCCAAGAGCCAGCTCGTTGATATTTTCTTCATTGCATTTTTTTGCAATTGCACGGGCAATGGATTTAATCGAAGCTTCGTTTACTTGAGAGGGCACAATTCCCCTGATGTCATATTCTCTGAAAATGGATTCGTCAATCATAGGAATTTTAATTTCATTATTGGGGTTGTTTTGTCATAATAACTGAGACTTAAAACCATACACAACATGTTTCTTAATACTGACTCAAAATTCATCTGGCTTAATGGAAGTTTTCAGCCATTCAATGAAACAAATATCCATCTTTTGTCTAATACTCTGCATTATGGAATGGGTGTTTTTGAGGGTGTGCGAGCCTATGAAACAGCAGATGGCGGTGCCATCTTCAGATTAGATGATCATACCAAAAGACTATTTGATGCTGCATCCAAAATTAATATTTCAATTCCTTATTCGATTCCTGATTTAACTCAAGCGCAGAAAGCAGCAATGATTAAAAATAATCTTCAGGAGGGCTATATTCGTCCGATTGTTTTTTTGGGTAGTGAATCAATGGGCTTAAGATCTCAAGACGCTCTTTCGGTAAATGTTGCAATTGCGTGTTGGGAATGGCCATCATATATGGATCCAGAGGCCAAGAGGAATGGTATTTCAGTTGTTAAATCTCCATTTCAGCAATATGACAATCCCTTATATTCAAACAACAAAATTATTGGTACATATGTTAATTCGATTATGGCTGTTAATGATGCAATTTCCAAAGGAGCGGAAGAAGCGATATTGTTGGATAAAAATGGTTTTATCTCAGAGGGTAGTGGTGAAAACTTATTTATAGTTAAAAATTCAAAGTTAATGACACCCACAACAGATTATTGTTTGAATGGAATTACCAGGCAAAGTGTTATAACTATTGCTAAAAATCTCAAATTAACTGTAGAGGAGAAGAATTTAACCTTTGAAGATTTGTTATCTGCAGATGAGGCTTTTTATTCAGGTACAGCAGTTGAGATTACACCCATAACAACTGTTGATGGATCTAAAATAGGCAGTGGTTCCATTGGACCAATCACCGATCAACTCCAAGGCAATTATTCCGATATAGTTTATGGGCGTGATGCAAGCTATTCACATTGGCTCACTGCAATTTAGTCTTATTAAAAATTGGATCAAAAATTAAACATTGCTATTTGCAGCTATCGAAGTGCACCTTTTGGAGGTGGCCAAGGCATATTTGTTTATGAATTATCCAAGGCATTGAATAATCTAGGTCATAAAGTAGATGTTATTTCAGGACCGCCATACCCCCACCTTGAAAACAGCATAAAGTTAATTAAATCTCCAGGTTTAAATTTATTTAGTACTTTTGACTTTCAAGAAAGACTAAAAATTTTTTTAGAAAAAAAGAGTAAGTCTGCAGATGATTGGTATGAATTTATTTCCACGCTGCTTGGAGGGTTCCCAGAACTGAAGACTTTTGGAAACAGGGCTCAGACTATTCTCAATGAATCTTCATATGATGTCGTGATCGATAATCAATCGCTTAGCCATGGAATGATCGAGGTTCAAAAAAATATGCCCCTAATTGAAATTATTCATCACCCCATTACAAAAGATTATCGCTATGATATTCAATTTTCTAAGGGCTTTATCCAAAAAATTTCTAAATGGAGATGGTTTTCTTTTTTAAAAATGCAAAAAAAGGTATCTATAGAGTTAAAGGTGATTTCTTCACCATCACATAATTCAAAAAAAGACATTGCAAAGGATTTCGGTGTGCTCGAAAAAAATATCTCAGTCATACCCAATGGCATAGATCATGCAAGTTTTGTTCCCATGCAGGATATTAAAAGAGTTCCATCACAAATTATTACAACAGCTAGCGCAGATGTTCCACTTAAAGGTCTAGATTTTACCCTTCATGCTGTTGCTAGATTAAAAACCGATTATCCAAAATTAAAATTAGTGATTATTGGCGCGCCCAGACCTGGCGGCCATACAGAGAGACTAATCAAAAAATTGAAAATTGATCAAAACATTTTATATAGATCAAACCTTACTAGAGATGAGATAGCTGTTGAATATGCAAAAAGTAATATTGCTATAGTTAGCTCTCTCTATGAAGGTTTTGGGTTTCCTGTTGGGGAAGCTATGTCATGTGCTATACCTCTTATAGCAACCAATGTTGCATCTATTCCAGAAATCACTGAGTCTTTTGCTGAACTCGTCCCGGCCGAGAGCGCAGATGCAATAGAATTAGCTATTAGACAGATTTTTACAAATCCTCAAACCAGCCAATTGAGAGCAGATGCTGGCAGAATGCATATAATAGAGAACTTTAATTGGCAAAAAATTGCAAAGTTATACGAAGACTTAATTTACAAAACGATAGATGAATTCAAATGTTAACTTTTAGCTTGCATGAGATAGCGCTTGAGCCACACTCAAAAGTTTTAGATGTGGGGTGTGGAGAGGGACGTCATATTTTTGGATCTTTGCATGAATTTACTGATGTCCATTGTGTTGGATTGGACCAGGATGTCCCTTCATTAAATAAATGTAAGGAAGGTTTAGAGTTTTTTAAGGAGCTGAATTCTGGCTCTACTATGTTTATACAAGGCTCAGTGTATAGACTTCCATTTGATGATAATACTTTTGATCTAGTAATTTGTTCAGAGGTTCTAGAGCATCTTGATGATTACCATGCAGCAATTGATGAAATTTTTAGAGTTCTAAAACCGGAAGGTAAATTTCTACCTAGCGTTCCTTCATATTGGCCTGAAAAAATTTGCTGGTCTCTCTCAACAGGCTATCAAAATATGCCTGGCGGCCATGTAAGAATTTTTAAAAAGCGTCAATTGATCAATGAAATCTTAGATCATGGATTTAAGTATGATCATGCTGAAAGATTTCATGGCCTGCACAGTGCCTATTGGTGGCTAAGATGTATTTTTTGGAAAACTCAAGATTCAAATTACCTAGTAAAGATATATAAAAAATTTCTTGAATATCAAATTTTACAAAGTCCAGCATGGCTGAATAATCTTGAAAAAATTCTTAATCCTATTTTTGGAAAAAGCATTGCATTTTATTTTGAAAAAAAATGAAAGAATTTCCGAATACATCTCATATTGACCCTAGTTCTTTGGATGGGTTGAACCATTTAGGCAAGTTTTTAGAAGATTCTCAGCTTTTATCTGGAGCCATTCCCTCGAATCAGGATGGCTCACATGATCCTTGGGATCATCTTGAAGCTGTTATGGGCTTAACTACTTTAGGCTTTAGGGATCAAGCTCTTAATGGTCTTCAGTGGATGGTAGCTAATCAAAATGAAGATGGCAGTTGGTATAACCTCTATCAGGATGAAGAGCCATTAGAGCTAAATAAACAGACTAATTATGCATCATATATTGCTGTTGCAGTTTGGCACTTTTATTTGCTTAATAACAATATTAATTTCCTTCAAAATTTTTGGGAGCCGGTTAAAAAAGGTATTTTATTCTCTCTTTCTCTTCAACATAGCAATGGAGCTATTGCATGGAATATTGATGAGTCAGAAAAAATTGATGAAGACTATTTATTAACTGGTTGTAGCTCCATTGCGAAAAGTCTAGAGTGTGCAATAGCAATTTGCCAAGTTTTGGAGCATCAAAGCATTGAGTCAGAATGGAGAGATGCGCATTCAAAATTGATAGTTGCACTTGAAAATCCAGCAGAAATTTTTGACCAAAAGAAAGATCGCAGCAGGTTTTCAATGGACTGGTATTACCCAATCTTGGGCGGCATTAATTCTAAACAACAAATAACCTCTCTAAAAGAGAACATTAAAGATTCTTTTTGGATTAAAGGCCTTGGAATCAAATGTGTTTCAGATGAACCATGGGTAACTGTTGCAGAGACAAGTGAATGCTCTATTGCATACAAAAAAATTGGTGAAGATAAGATTGCATCAGAACTGCTTCTTAATGCTATTGCCATAGTTGATAGAGAGGGCATACCTTACATGGGCTGGCAATTTTATGAAAATATTTATTGGCCAGAAGAAACGCCGTCATGGACTTCCGCGGCATGCATTCTTGCAGCCGATGCAAACAATCAACTCACCCCTGGTGCAGATTTATTTATAAAGCAACAATTTAAGCTTTAGTAAGGCAAACAATCGTATCAACTCGTTCGTAAAGTTGAAAACCTTCTGTTAGAGCTTTTTGATAGATTAGATATGGTGCTTGTCCGCCGTCTTCAGGTTTTTCATAAATATCATGAATGACCAATGCACCATCAGAATGGAGCTTGGAGCTCCAATTATCATAATCATTCAGTGCAGATATTTCAGTATGGCTTCCATCAATAAACAAAAGCCCTAATTCAGCCCTCCATGAAGGCGCAATAGAATTTGCATTTGCAAGAATGGGGACCACCCATTTACTTTCATCAAACTGCTGAAGATTAGCTTGCATCAAAGGCACTGTATTCACTCGGCCTAATTTTTTATCATAAATCTCTGGATCAAAATACTCTTCACCAAGTTGGTGTTCTTCTGAACCAGAATGATGATCTATTGTATAAACTAGCTCATCATGAATTGAACTTCCAGCCGCGATGTATAGAGCAGACTTGGCACCAAAGGTACCAATTTCAAGCGCAGGCCCACATTGAGAAAATTTTTCTGCCCATTTTGTTAATGCTAAGCCTTCATGGCTAGGCATAAATCCTTTGAGATTATCTAATTGTTCAAAGTCCATATTATTTATAAAAGTTTTTTCCTAATGTTGATTTAAACCTTCTATGCATCCAAAGATATTCAGCTGGATGTTGCAGAATCTTTTCTTCCATTAAGTCATTAATTTTCTGTGCCAACTTTATTGAATTTAGTCCTTCATGATCAATTAATTCTATCTGAAGAACTAATGTTTTATTTTTGTAATATGAATTTATAAATAATAAATTTGCATTAGTAGCATCAATAATCTTTCTTGTTGTGATGATCGTAGCAGCCTCTTGATTGAAAAACTGTAATTTCACAGAATGATCCCATCCATAATCTTGATCTATTGCATACATGACATTCTTCCCTGCTTTCAGCCATTTCATAAATTTTCGTGGATTATTCTTATCTGCAGTATCTTTAATGCTAGAAAGCCGACCTTTATTTTGGATTTTATTCATTGAAGCGGAATTATGTGTTCTGCTTACACCATATACCGCTGCATTCATGGCAAAAAGTCGGGCATCCAACTCTAAATGTTGAGAGTGCTTGAAAATGATTAAGTTTCCTTTATTAGAGTTATTGTTAGATAAATGATTTATCCCAATGACATCATAATCAACCTTGCTTTGTATTTTCTTATCTGACCAAAACCAAGCGATGCCCGTCTCAATGAATGATCTTCCCAGATGCAAAAAATTATCCTGCAAGAGATCTTGTCGCTCTGCTTTTGAGAGATTTGGAAAGCATGCTTCAATATTTGCTTGAGCAATTTTTTTTCTACTCTTAGCTAAAATAAATAGGAGATTGCCACAGAGTCTTCCTATTGCCGGATGCCATGAAGTTGGTAGATGGCTAAGACCTTGCCATAATGTCATCATTAATCTGATCAATATTATGAGTACATAAAAATTAAAGAATGTATTATTACATTAATTTAGATATACCTTTTATATGAAGCTGGTAATTTACAATCTTATAATTTTAATACTAACTCCAGTATTTATCCTGCGGATTTTTTTCAAGAGTTTTACCGATTCAGATTACTCAAAGCATTTTGTGAATAGGCTTGGATATGGCTTGAGCAACCTCAGTCAAACAAATAAAAAAATTATTTGGTTTCATGCTGTAAGTTTAGGGGAAGTAATAGGATCGCAACCCTTGATTAATAAACTCTCTGAGCACTTTGACATTGTAATAACCACAACAACACCTACAGGCTTAAGAAGAGCAAAGGAAATTTTTCCTGAACAAATAGTAATTCATTATGCCCCATGGGACTTCGTTTTATTTATCAATAGATTTTTAAATTTTTATAAGCCTCATGCCATTTTAATATTTGAGACAGAAATATGGCCATCAATGATTGCACGTGCATTTCATAAAAGTATTCCTCTTTATTTGGTTAATGGAAGGCTTAGCCATAAGTCTTACCAAGCATATGCAATTTCATCATGGCTCTTAAAAGATACATTAAAAAAAATCACTTACTCTTTTGTTCAAACCAGCAAACACAAGGAACGTTTTTTAAAGCTTGGCATTGATGAGAATCGTATTGAAGCAGTGGGATCAGTTAAATTTGATATTTCCAACATAGATGTTGATCCCATCGAAGCTGCTCCTTTTATTTTAGGAGCCAGCACTCACCCTGGCGAAGAAGAAATATTACTCAATGCTTATAAGAGACTTCAAGATAATAAAAATATAAAACTATTTCTTTGTCCACGGCATACAGAGCGAGGGGGAGAGATAGCCAAGCAGGCAGGTATCATGGGTTTTAAGGCAAAACTATATTCAGATTTAGGTTCAGAAGATTACGATGTCTGCATCATCAATAGAACAGGTCTTTTGTCAGGCTTTTATGCATCATCATTGATGTCATTTGTTGGAGGTAGCTTAGTGCCAAGAGGAGGCCATAATCTAATTGAACCAGCTGCCTTAGGGTCCCCAATAATCATAGGCCCTCATACATTTAATTTTGAAGACATCGTTCATCAATTTCTTAGTGATCATGCATGTATCAAGGTTATAAGTGAAGATGAATTATTGGCTGCAATGGAGCTTTTTATTAGAGATTCAAAAGTTGCTAAAGAATTTGCGCACAGAGCCAAGGAGGTCGTTGAGAGAAATAAAGGCTCAACAGAGGTTCAAGCATCTTATATAATTAGGCAATTAGGAGAATAAAGTTGAAGCTTATTACAGTAATTATCAAACCATTTAAGTTAGAAGAAGTTCGTCAGTCACTTGATTTGATTGGCATTACTGGTATGACAATTACAGAGGTAAAAGGTTTTGGCAGGCAGAAAGGCCATACCGAATTATATCGAGGGGCTGAATATGTAATTGATTTTTTACCGAAAATCAAAGTAGAAATAGCTGTATCAAATGAACAACTTGGGGATGTCATAGATGCGATTACAAAAAGTGCAAGCACTGGAAAAATTGGAGATGGAAAAATTTTTGTCTCCTCGCTAGACCAAGTTATCAGAATTAGAACAGGCGAGACTGATCAAGACGCAATTTAAAGTATTTGAAACTAAGCAAGAAACCCATAATATTTCTCCTTGGTCCCACTGCATCTGGGAAAACTGACTGGGCCATTAACTGGCAAAATCAATTTAAAGCGTTAGAAATTATAAGCGTAGATTCAGTCATGGTTTATAAGGAATGCAATGTTGGATCTGCTAAGCCTTCAAATAAAATTTTAAAAAAACATCCTCATCATTTAGTTAATCATGTTTCTTTGGATTCTATATTTTCTGTTGCAGATTTTTATGATTCAGCCATGAAGTTGATTGATGACATACATGCGAGAGACAAGATTCCATTATTGGTTGGAGGTAGCATGATGTACTTTAATCTTTTGAAAACAGGAATAAGCACTCTTCCCTCGGCTGATCAGATTCTGCGTGGTGAATTAGAGAAAAAAATTCTTACTGATGGAGTGGATGTCCTTCATGCAGATCTAAGCAGGCTTGATCCTGAAGCAGCAAAAAATATTGATTCTCAAGACTCTCAAAGAATTATAAGAGCAATCGAGATTATCTCTTCAACAGGCATGAGCTTGAGTAAAAATCTTGCATCTGAACAGACTCGCAGATTAAAAGAAAAGTACTCATTAATTGAGTTTGGAATTTTTCCTGTGGAAAGAGCAAAACTTCATGCAAGAATAGAGTCTAGACAAGAGACATTGGTTGGAGATAATTTGCTCGAGGAAATAGTGAATATTCAAAATATCTTTGATATTTCTGCGGAACATCCCGCAATGAAAGCAATAAATTATAGACAAGGATTACAAGTAGTTACGGGCAAGTTGGAACAGTCTAAATTATTTGAAAAGTCTCTTTTTGCTACACGTCAATTTGCTAAAAGACAGTGTACCTGGATGAGAGGATGGGAAAATTTGATCTATTTTGATCTTCATCAAGGGGAAGAAGCTGCTGAGCAACTAAAAAAGCAACTTAATTTGCTTGAAATCGTTTAATTCTTAGGATTTACCCCCAAATTAAATTTATAATTAAACTTTACAATTATAGGTATATACGTGAATTGGGATAATCAAAATAATCAAGACCCTTGGGGCAGAAAAGATCAAGACGAAGTTTCGTTTGATGACTTAATAAAAAAGTTTTCTGTCATGTTCGGAAAACAAGGTTCCGGCTCTAATGGATCCTCTGGTGGAAATGGATTTAATTTTCCTACAAAAAAAGCTTTTTTGTATGGTTTTTTTGGATTACTAGTCATTTACGCAAGTATGTCTATTTATCAGCTAGACTCTCCAGAAAGAGCAGTTGTTCTAAGGTTTGGTGAGTATTATGAAGAGACAGGAGAAGGCTTAAACTTCATGTTGGCTGGAATTGATGAAAGATATGTAGAAAATGTTGCCTTAACCAGACGTTATTCACAAACAGCAAACATGCTTACCAAGGATGAAAACCTAGTTGATGTAACTATTTCTGTTCAATACCGAATAAAAAATTTAAAGGATTTTGTTTTGAATGTTCGCGATCCAGAAAGCAGCCTTAGAGAAGCGACAGAAAGCTCATTACGTCATGTTGTTGGAGATAATACCCTTGAGGAAACACTAACAACAGGCCGTGAAATGATAGCCCAAGATGTTGATTCAAGATTGCAAAGCTATCTCGATTTATATGCCACTGGGCTTGTAGTGCAACAGGTCAACATAGAAAAAACTGATCCACCTTCAGCTGTCAAAGCTTCATTTGATGATGTTGTTGCAGCAAGAGAGGATAAAGAAAAATTGCAAAATGAAGCTGATAGATATGGCCTTTCTATTGTCCCAGAAGCTCGAGGGCAAGCATTTGCTAGAATCCAAGCAGCTGAAGCATATAGAGAAGAGGTTGTAGCTAATGCAGAGGGTGAAGCTGTACGTTTTGATAAGCTATTAGCCGAGTATGAAAAAGCACCAAAAGTGACGCGGGATCGACTTTACTTAGATGCCTTGCAAGGTCTATACAGCAATTCAACTAAAGTATTGATGGACGTCGAGGGAGGCAATAACTTGATGTACCTTCCATTAGATAAAATTCTTGAACAAAACAGATCACAGGAGGAAGACTAATGACTAAAGGAATGAATCTCTTAGTTCTTGCGGGACTTATTCTTGCAATAATACTAAACAGCATATTTGTTATTGATGAAAAAGAAGATGGGATTGTGTTTCAGTTTGGTGAAGCCATTAAATCCGACCTTCCAACTGGCTTAAATTTTAAATTACCAATTATCCAAAATGTAAAAAAATACGACTCAAGATTGCAGACATTAGATGAAGAGCCAAATAGAATATTAACAGTTGAGAGTAAATATCTTATTGTTGACTCGTTTGTAAAATATCGAATTACGAATGTCCGAACCTTTTATGATGCAACCAGTGGAAGCTTTATTAACTTAAATAATTTGCTTGGACAAAGAACTGCATTTGAGCTGAAAAATCAATTTGGTCGAAGAACAGTGACCGAATTAGTTTCAGGAGAAAGAGACCAGTTGATGAGCGACATGCGAGATAATTTAGGAAATTCTGTATCTGATCTAGGCATAGAGATTATTGATTTTAGAGTTAAAAGAATCGATTTGCCGCCTGAGCTAAGTAACTCTGTGTATGAAAGAATGCGCTCTGAAAGAAACAGATTAGCTGAAGAATTACGTGCTGAAGGAAATGAGCTTTCTAATGAAATCCGTTCAACTGCAGACAAAGAAAGAGTTATTATTCTTGCAGAAGCCTATAAAACCTCCGAAGAAATAAGAGGAGAGGGTGATGCTACAGCAGCGGCAATCTATGCAGAATCATTCTCAAGAGATCCAGAATTTTATGAGTTTACTCGAAGCATGAAAGCTTATGATGCAACTTTTAATAATAAGTCAGATGTTTTGGTTATCGATCCTAAATCTGATTTCTTCAAATACCTTAATAAGTCAAAAGGCAATAACTAACATCCCATGAGCAATAACACCCTTATTTTGGGCTTGCAGTGGGGTGATGAGGGTAAAGGAAAAATCGTAGATGCTTTGGCAGAAAGTTCTGAGGCAGTATGTCGTTTTCAAGGTGGTCATAACGCAGGTCATACACTCAAAGTTGATGGTGAACAAAAAGTCCTTCATCTAGTCCCATCAGGTATCCTTCACCCTTCAGTTCATTGTGTATTGGGTAATGGTCTTGTTTTATCTCTTCCAGCTTTAGCTAAAGAAATAAAGGAATTACAAGAGAGTGAAATTAATTTTAAAGATCGTTTTTATATCAGTGAAGATTGCTCATTAATCTTGCCTACTCACATAGCAATTGATCAGGTTCGAGATAAAGAAGAAGGTATTGGGACAACCGGAAGAGGGATTGGCCCAGCTTATGAAGACAAGATTGCTAGACGTGCAGTGCGTTTTGGAGATTTAAAAAATCTTGAAGAGCTCAACATAAAATTATTAACATTGGTTAATTATCACAATCAAATTTTACAGAATTTATATAATGCCCAACCTATAGCTTTTGAGGATGTCTTGGAAGAGCTGACCAGCAACATTGATCTTTATAATAAATATCATTGCAAAACTCAGGATCTTTTAAAGCTTTGGGTAAAACAGGGCAAGAGCATTCTTTTTGAAGGTGCGCAGGGTTCTATGTTAGACATTGATCATGGCACCTATCCATATGTCACTTCTTCAAGTACTACTGCAGGTGGCTTATCTTCAGGTTTGGGAGTGGGCCCGCGACATATTGATTCTATTTTGGGCATTACCAAAGCATATACTACTCGTGTTGGTGAGGGCCCTTTTGCTACTGAGTTATTTGATTCCAACGCAGACCAGCTGGCAAAGATTGGGCATGAATTTGGTGCAACAACAGGACGCCCAAGAAGATGTGGATGGTTGGATTTAAAAGCGTTAGAAACGATTGTTTTTATCAACTCTGTTTCCAATCTATGCATCACAAAATTAGACGTTCTAGATGGCTTTGAAGCAATTCAAGTGTGTATTGACTACGATCAAAACCAGCAACCTATTTATAAAACATTTTCTGGTTGGAAGCAGGATACATCCAATGCTAGGTCTTTTAATGATTTACCTAAAGCTGCTCAGGACTATATACTATTTATTGAAGAAACCTTGGATTGTCCTGTTGGCATAGTTTCGGTGGGACCATCAAGAGATCAAACAATTTATAGAGATTAGCTTTATCTATTCTGGAGAGACATGAAAAACCTTCTAATTGCACTTGTTCTGCTTTGTATTTTTACTGTAGTTATTTTTTTTGGAGGGGCTGTTTTAAAAGTCTTTGGAACATTGGATGGACCTGGAGTTATAGAAGGAAGAGTTCTTCCAGAACAAGCAATTCAAGATAGATCCACTAGGATCAATGTGGTGAAATCAGATTTAGAGGTTTTGGATGACAAACAAATTCTCTTTGGCGATCTTCATGTTCATACAACCTATTCAACAGATGCATTCATGTGGTCTTTACCCTTTATGAACGGTAAAGGGGCTTCGCCATTAGCTGATGCATGTGATTACGCAAGATTTTGTTCAGCTTTAGATTTTTGGTCCATTAATGATCATGCTGAAGCAAGCACCCCAAGAAAATGGTTGGATACCAAACAAAGCATTCAACAATGTAATAATTTATCAGAAGGAACAGATGATTTGGTTAGCTTCTTAGGATGGGAATGGACTCAAGTTGATCCGAATCCAGAAAATCATTACGGGCATAAAAACGTTATTTTTTTAGAAACCGATGATGCTGTGGTGCCACCAAGAGCCATTGGCTCAGGAGGGGTTGCTCCATTAGTTATGAGACTTGGCTTGCCCTGGACCATGTCAGCTTTGCCTGCAACTTTAGATTTTAAAAATAGAGACAGATTCTTTGCATTTGATAAATTCTTTGACGAAATCCAAGCAACACCTATATGCCCTGAAGGAGTAAATACTAGAGATCTCCCTGTAAATTGTTATGAGGAGGCAACCAATCCAAATATTTTGTTCCAGAAATTGAAAGATTGGGATACACCCTACATGGTCATTCCGCATGGTACTACTTGGGGATTTTATACTCCACCAACATCTGATTGGAAAAAACAATTAACAGATTTTAAGGACGATGAATCTCAATTTTTGTTTGAGATATATTCTGGTCATGGCAACTCAGAAGAATACAGAACTTGGAATGATTCAGACATTGATCTAAACGTTGAGCTTTTTTGTCCTGATGAAACTAGAGATTTCTTACCAACCTGCCAGCAAGCAGGCAATATTATGGCTGAAAGATGTCAAACCTCTGGGATGGATGATCAAACTTGTAAGTATTTAGTCGATCAAACTAAATTATTTGCGGCTCAAATGGGCTCAACAGGATATGCTGCAGTGAATGAAACAAATCCAGATGATTACTTAAATGCTGGACAATGTAATGATTGTTTTTTGCCATCATTTAACTATAGACCTCTAGGCTCTGCTCAGTATGTTTTAGCATTAAGTGATTTTACTGATAAAGAAAACCCACAACGTTTTAAGTTTGGGTTTATTGGCTCAAGCGATAATCATGGCGCTAGGCCTGGTACCGGATACAAGGAAATTGATCGACTTTTTAATACTGAGGCTAATGGCTTCAATGATCCATTTTATGAAAAAATGAGTGATTTAAGGCGCCCCAAAGGTGAATTAGAACCATCTTATGTTGATTTAGGCAATACTAACTTGACCAGCATTATGGATTTAAATATTGCCACGGATGCTGAAAGACAAAGTGCATATTTCATGTCAGGAGGGCTAGTTGCTGCTCACTCAACATCTCGAAAAAGAGAATCAATTTGGGATGCTCTAGAAAGAAAAGAAGTTTATGCAACCTCGGGACCAAGAATTCTTTTATGGTTTGATGCAGAAACTCAATCTGAATCTTTATCAATGGGCTCAGAAGTTGAGAGTAATCAATCACCGGTATTTACTGTAAAAGCAGCAGGCTCTCTTAAACAAAAACCTGGCTGTCCTGACTATAGCAATAATGGATTAACAAAAGAGCGTCTAGAGAAGATCTGTAATTCAGAATGTTACAACCCCAGTAATGAAAGAAGAGTGATTACCCGAATTGAGGTTATTAAAATTTTGCCACAACAATATGAAAATGAACCAGTCGAAGGACTTGTAGAAGATGTATGGAAGACCTTCCCCTGCAATAGTACGAGTTGCAAGGTGTCATTTGAAGATGAGCAATTCTCAATTGGTCGAAGAGATGCTGTTTATTATGTTAGGGCTATTGAAGAGCCCTCGCTAAAGCTTTCTGCTGATCCGTTGGGATGTGAATTTGATGAAAATGGTAAATGCATTAAGACTCAAATATGCAGAGTGGGGGTTCATGAGAATAGGGGAGACTGTCTTGCACCAGCTGAAAATAGAGCTTGGTCTAGCCCAATTTATGTTAACTACCCTTCCTAAGCCATTCAGCTTGATTTGTTTTTAACCAATCGTCGAGTTTTGCATTTACAAATTTATAAGAATTTGGATTAGAAAATTTCTTTGCTAGGCGTATACATTCATCAATAACTACAGGATGAGCCAGCTCATTAGCGCGTATCTCCACTATTCCAAGCCACAAAATAGCTTCATCTATAATCTCTAAATTCTCACCTTCATTATTCTTTAAGTCTCTTGTGATCTCTTTTAAGTCATCTGATTGTTCAAAAATATTTTCTAATCTTTGTTTGAAATAATTAAAGCTTATCTTTTTGGGTGTCTTTTCTTTTAGGAATTGATCTATAAGAGAGTTTAAATTTGATTCATGAAATATGTATTGATAGATTGCTTGTACCAAGCACTCTCGAGTTTGAAGTTCTTGTTTGTACTTTCCAAGATTTTTAGACATCTTCAGCTCAGCATCTCAACAAGTGATTGTGCAATTTCTTTACCTTTATTTAATTTTGATGAATCAGTTCGCTCTAGAGCTTGAGATAAATTTTCGACAGCAATCAAGCCAAAGCCAATGGGCTTATTTGCATTCACACTCACTTGCATTAATCCATGAGCTGCTGACTCAGATATGAGTTCATAATGGGTTGTTTCGCCTCTAATGACCACTCCATATGCAATGACTCCATCTGCATCAGCTAATTCTCTTTGCGCTGCATGGACAAGTTCCCATGCGCCAGGAACATTTACAATTTTGATGTTGGTGAAACCAAGCTCTTCTAAATGTGCTTTGCCTGACTCCAGTAATTTATCAACAAGTGCGGCATTCCATTTTGATGCAACTATAGTAATTTTTTTATTAACATCAATTTGTTTTGATGAGAATGTGAATCCATCTTTGCTCATTGTTCAAACCCCGTGACTTCAAGATCAAATCCAGACAAGGATGGATATTTTACTGGGGTTCCAAGCAATGTAATTTGCTGTAATCCAAGCTCTTTAAGAATTTGTGACCCTATGCCCACAGTCTTTGTTTCCGGCTTAATAGATGATTTTGCTCCCATAAGGTCATTCATGACCTCGTCAGCGTCTTGATAATTACCTATTAAAAGCAAAACACCGCATTTTTCTTTGCCAATTCTTTTAAGAGCTTTTTCTAGATTTAGTCTTTTACCAAATTCTTCAATACCAATTAAGTCGTGCAATGTATTAGGAACATGAACCCGAACAAGCGGAGAATCAGATATGGAAAGATCACCTTTCACAAAAGCTAAATGGAGATTATCGAAGATGCTGTCTCGCCATGCAGAAAGGTCAAATTGAACACCATTAATTTCAACAGATTTTGAGTATTCCAGATGAACAGATTTTTCTTTGAGAGTACGATAGTGAATTAAGTCAGCTATTGTCCCAATTTTCATTTCGTGAATTGAGGCAAATTTCATTAAATCATCTCTTCGAGCCATGCTTCCATCGTCATTCATGATTTCGCATATCACCCCAGCTTCTTCAAGTCCTGCCAGTCTTGCCAAATCACATGCAGCTTCTGTATGACCCGCTCGACTTAAGACTCCACCTTCGAAGGCTCGCAATGGAAAAATATGACCTGGTTGAACTATATCTCCTGCTTTGGCATTTTTTTTTGCTGCAGCAATAATTGTTTTGGCCCTATCTTCAGCAGAGATACCTGTGGAGATGCCTTCAGCAGCTTCAATGGAAACAGTAAACCCAGTACCATGTTTGGCTCGATTATTGTTAGTCATCATGGGAAGATTAAGTTGATCACATTTTTGAGGAGATAAGGGCAAACATACCAAGCCTCTTGCTTTGCTAATCATAAAGTTGATTTTTTTATCATCAACTAACTCAGCAGCGCAAACTAAATCACCTTCATTTTCTCGATCTTCATCATCTAGCAAAATCACCATTTTGCCAGCTGCGATATCCTGAATGATTTCTTCTGTAGTATTAAATTCCATTTGTCTTATATATAGGCATTAAATGCTTAAAAACAATTAAAGATTGTTATTGTAGTAAGTTGTCTTGATGTCCTCTTTAAATCTCTCCAGTCTAACCATCTTTAATTTAATTGATGTTTTTATGGCATCAGGAGGATTAACACTCAAAGCTTCTTTACTTCCTTTGCCTAAAAACATGGGGGCAGTATATAGCACCAATTCATCAAATAAATTATTAGTAATAAATGCATTTAAAGTTTTCTGACCACCTTCAACCAAAATACTTGATATATTTCTATCTAAAAGATCTTGCAGAAATTCTTCAAGAAAATTTTTTCGTTTGTATTCTAAATACTCCACATTTTTAGACTTTTTAGCTGATTGCATAGATCCAATAATAACTTTTGAATTATCAGTAAAAATTTTGTTAACTTTTTTTGATTTCTTCAAGTTGCCTAGGATAATTTTTACTGGTTGCACAATTGCCTCACCTTTAGCCAAACCTAACTCATTCTTCGTTAATCTAACTGTTAGCGCAGGGTTATCATGTTCGGCCGTATTTCTTCCCACTAGAATCCCTTTAACTTTTGATCGAATATGATGACTATTTTTGCGCGATTCGGGATTGGTAATCCAGTTGCTTTCCCCACTTTGAAGGGCTATTTTCCCGTCGAGCGACTGAGCACTTTTAAGAATGATGTAGGGACGAGATTTTTTTTGATTGGTAAAAAAAACTCGGTTCAATTCTTTGCATTCATTCTTGAGAAGACCAATACTTATTTCAATGCCAGCTTTTTTAAGTAATTTAATTCCTCGCCCATTAATTTTTGGATTTGGATCAAGCGTTCCACAAAATAACTTTTTAATCTGATATTTAATTAAAGCATTCGAGCAGGGAGGAGTATTTTTTTCGATTGAGCATGGCTCAAGGTTTACATAGACATTTGATCCAGCAATAAGTTTCAGAGCCTTCTTAGCACCAAATCTTTTCTTACAGTTTTTTATGGCATTAATTTCAGCATGATCTTTGCCATATTCCTTATGCCATCCTTCACCAACTATTTTATTGTTTTTGACAATGACGCAACCAACCATAGGATTTGGTTGAACTTTGAGTTGACCTTTTTTTGCAAGCTCAATGGCTCTAGCCATAAAGTCTAGGTCTTTCATTTTTTCTTTTTTGTTCTCTTTGGTTTTTCTTTTGATAAAGAAGATATTTCTTCGGCAAACTCTTTGATGTCCTGGAAGTCACGATACACAGATGCAAATCTTACATAGGCAACCTGATCAACACGCTTTAAATTTCGCATAACAATCTCACCGAGTTGACGTGACGGTATCTCTCTTTCGCCGAGCTGGCGAATTTCAGTCAAAATACTGCCAAATACCCCATCAACTTCCTCAGCAGATAAAGGTCTTTTTTCAAGAGCTCTCAGCATTCCGCCTTTCAACTTGACTCCATTAAATGGCTGTCTTTCTCCGTCACTTTTAACAATTCTGGGTAAAGCAAGATCAGCGGTCTCAAAGGTTGTAAACCTAGCATGACACACTTCGCATTCTCTTCTTCTTCTAATCTGCGAGCCATCACCAACAAGTCTTGAATCAACAACTTTTGTATCTTGGGCTTGGCAGAAAGGGCAAAACATACTTATTTATATACTGGAAACCTGTTGCACATTTCAACCACCTGATTCTTGATTGAATTAATTTTATCAGCATTACCAAGGTCAAGAACAATATCACAAATCCAATTAGTTAATATTTCTACCTCATCACCTCCAAAACCCCTTGTGGTAACAGCAGGTGTTCCCAATCGAATCCCTGAAGTAACGAATGGTGACTGAGGGTCATCCGGAACAGCATTTTTATTTACCGTTATGTTTGCTTGTCCTAAGGCTTGCTCACAATCTTTGCCAGTCAATCCATTGCTTCTTAAATCCATGAGAACAATATGGTTGTCAGTTTTGCCAGATACAACATCGATGCCTCGATCCTGAATAACCTTGCACATGAGTTTTGCATTATCAATTACCTTTTGCGTGTATAGCTTGAAATCTGGCTCAAGAGCCTCCTTAAAACATACAGCTTTAGCTGCTATCACGTGCATAAGCGGTCCGCCTTGAGACCCTGGAAATACAGCTGAGTTTAATTTTTTTTCTAAAGCTTCATTTGATTTTGCAAGAATAATTCCTGATCTGGGGCCTCTTAAGGTTTTATGAGTTGTAGAAGTAACTACATCAGCATAGGGCACTGGTGAAGGATATAGTCCAGCAGCAACCAATCCTGATACATGAGCCATGTCGACAAGAAAATAAGAACCTGTCTCATCAGCAATATCTCTAAAAATTTGCCAATCTATAGTTCCTGAAAAAGCTGAAAAGCCGGCAATGATCATTTTTGGATTATGTTTTTTTGCTAAATCTCTTACTTGATCGTAGTCAATATCATGTGTTTTCGGATGAAGGCCGTATTGGAAAGCAGTATAGTTTTTTCCTGAAAAATTAACTTTTGCTCCATGAGTTAAATGACCTCCTTGATCAAGGCTCATCCCTAGAATCGTATCATTGGCTTCAAGCATAGCTAAAAATGCAGCTGCATTTGCTGAGGATCCTGAGTGAGGCTGAACGTTTGCATAATCAGCTTTAAAGAGCTCTTTCGCTCTATTTATTGCTAGTTCCTCTGCTATATCAACATGCTCACAACCACCGTAGTATCTTTTGTTTGGATAGCCCTCTGCATATTTATTTGTTAGCAATCCCCCTTGAGCTTCCATTACTCTCTGGCTGGCATAATTTTCAGATGCTATTAGCTCTATGTGTTCTTCTTGACGGGTAGACTCTTTATCAAGGGCTTGCCAAAGTTCCGCATCATATGTTTCTATAGTTTGTGAATTAGCAAAGATTGAATCAGCTTGAGATTCCATTGGTTACTCCAAAATATTAATAATTTTAATTAAAAAGCTTGAGAATCTTATTCTAAATTATCTATGGCTTCTTGTGGGAAAAAGGACGTGATCTTTTGGGAAAAGTTGCTCTGCAAATTTTACATGTTACCCCGTAACATTGTTGTGCTTGGCAGAATTCTCTTCCCCAAAATATGATTTGCAAGTGAAGCTTATTCCAGGAATCTTGAGGAAAGATTTTTTTTAGATCTTGTTCGGTTTGCTGGACATTTTTTCCCTTGGTTAGACCCCATCTTTGAGCCAGTCTATGGATATGGGTATCTACCGGAAATGCAGGATGTCCAAACCCCTGACTAATAACCACTGAGGCGGTTTTATGACCCACTCCCGGAAGTTTTTCTAGTGCCTTTATGTCTTCTGGAACTTCTCCATTGTAGGAATCGCATAAAATATTGGAGAGCTCATATATAGCTTTGGATTTTTGAGGCCCTAAACCACATGGCTTAATAATGTTATA
>CENP01203131.1_pt1 | contig 42033 bp, 41 predicted proteins | sample 361281 | NCBI WGS metagenome assembly CENP01 (sample SAMEA2591122, study PRJEB7988) | marine metagenome | biome: marine biome (ENVO:00000447); feature: deep chlorophyll maximum layer (ENVO:xxxxxxxx); material: saline water (ENVO:00002010), including plankton (ENVO:xxxxxxxx) | depth 70 m
TTTTTTTAATTTTATATTGTGAAAAAAGCTAATTTTTTTGGAGCACTGTTTGCATTATTATCTTTTATCATTGGTGCTTTCAACAGCCACGCTTTAAAAAAACTCCTTCCAGAAATAGCTTTAGAATCAATCGATGTTGCCCTCAGGTATATGATGTATCATGGACTTGCATTATTAATTTTGTCTATTTTACCATTAAAAGAAAAAAAATATGTAATTAATCTTTTTATTTATGGGACTATACTTTTTTCATTTAGTATTTTATTTTTATCGTTCCAGCCAATCATCAACTTTAATGTTAGTTGGTTAGGTCCTATAACTCCAATAGGTGGTTTTTTATTAATTATTGGCTGGATTTACCTTCTGTATAAATTTACAAAGGGAAAAGAATAGATGTTGAGATTATTTTAAAGTAGTTAGCTACCATTCTAAAATGATAATCCCATAATCATAAATTAAAAACTTCTGATTAGGAACTTTTTGTAATTTAGATTCATATTAACCATAAATTAATTTAAAAATGAAAAAACTAATTATAACTGTATTTATATTATTTATTTCTTTTTCGTACTCACAAGACTATTTTTATCATGATTACAGGGTGATTCCGCAAAGTGATTTACAACATCATATCACCATTGAAAAGAATTTTTGGAGCAAAGTTGCTCAGCTTTTAATAAAGGAAGGTAAACTCAACGGTTGGGCTATGCTTCAAAGGGAAGGTGGATCTTCAAATGAACCGAATATTTATTTTTATATAGGTATTGGTGATAAGAAAAACCTTGATAATTTAATGGATAATTATGCAGATGCTCAATCAAGGGTTCTACAAGAAATGGGGCCAGATACTTCAGAATTAGCTAAAATAGCTATTACAGTGGAGCCTACAAGTGTTTTTAATGCTACAATGCAAAGAACTAATAGCACAATTGCAAAGAACAGTTCAAAATTTAATTATGTGAAGATTAATTATGCGAAAGTAAAGGGAGAAGTAAATCAATTCTCTAGTATGCAAAAATCTATATGGGGAAACTTTATAAAAAAGGAAATGGATAAAGGAAATGGCAGTCAAGTAATGTGGACTACAGCCAGAAAAGTTTCTCCGAATGGGAATGGATATAATTGGAATTATATGACAATTGATGGATATTTAAGCAGTTCTGATTTAATTGCACCCTCTTGGAATCCCAACACAAAATTTCCTAAAGGATTAGATGAAATCAATTCGATGATGGAAGGTGGTACTTTTTATAAACAAGTTATTTGGAAAATTTTAATGTCAGTTGATAATGAAGGAAATTTCCAAATCCATGATTAATAAATAAAATTTTAGTCACTGAAAACCCCTTTTATTTAAGGGGGTTATTTTTTCATAAAAATCATGCAATGCTGCCAAGGAAGATTCTCTATATTTTCTTTGAATTTAAAACCAGCAGCCTCCATTTCTTTTATAGCCTGTTTTTGAGTCATTTTGTGTATCTTTTTAATAGGAACTTTTAAGTCTTCACCTTTATATTCAATTAAAAATAACTCTCCATCAGGCTTTAAGGCTTTTTTAATTGAAGCCATCATCTCTATCGGAAAACTAAACTCATGATATACATCAACCATTAAAATTTTATCAACTGAATTCTTAGGTAAATGAATACTCTTTTCAGTTCCAAGGATTGTTTTAATATTTTTGGTTTTACTAGACTTTTTGGTCTTTTCAATCTCACTTAACATTTCAACCTGAATATCTACCGCATACACCACACCATTTTTTACTAAGGGGGCCATTCTGAATGCATGATAACCAGAACCAGCTCCAATATCTGCAATAGTATCGTAAGGATTAATTTTCATATTTTGAATCAGTTTTGAAACATTTTCTTCTTTTTCACGATCTGACCTTTCTAGCCAATTAATTCCTTGAAATCCCATTACATATGCTATTTCTCTTCCCATATACCACTTACCTATTCCATTGATATCTCCTCTTTTAAAAATGTATTTTTTATCAGTACTCAAGTTTTGACCTGCACTAATATTGGATATTAATAGAGAAAATAATATAAGTAATAAAAAATTAAATTTTTTCATAAGGCTTAAATGATTTATACTATCTGATTAACAAAAATGACAAAGGCTCGAAACTCGATTGGAAAAATTCTAAAAAGATTTAAGCAAACCCCCGTCAATAGGAATGTTAGTTCCAGTAATATAGCTTGCTTGCTCAGATGCTAAAAAACAAACCAAGTTAGCATATTCCTCAGGACGACCAATACGTTTTGCAGGAACAGAGGCCTCCATTGCAGCCCGAACTTCAATTTCGGGTATTCCCATTTTTTTTGCCTTTTGAGCGTTAAGTTGGGTAATGCGTTCAGTATCAAAATATCCTGTTAATGTATTGTTGATGGTGATATTGTCTTTAGCAATATCTAGAGATATACTTTTCGCCCAAGTTACCAAGGCTGCACGTAAACTGTTTGAAAGAGACAAATAATTCAATGGCTCTCGAACAGATATAGATGCTACGTTTATTATTCGACCCCATTTTTCTTTTTGCATGTAGGGTAAAGCAAGACTTGTAGTTAAAACTGCACATTTAAACAATAAATCAAATGCAGCTTGGTAGTCCTCAATATCTTTTTCTAATGCTCCCCCAGCACTAGGCCCTTGAGTATTATTTATTAATATATCAACATTATTATTTTTAAAATATGTCTCTATTTTTTGTTTAAAATCAGAAAAATCAGAAAAATCTACAACCAAATATTGATGATTTTGACCTGTTTTTGTATTTAATAGATTTACAGCCTGTTTTAAAACTATTTCGCTTCTTGCCATTAAAGTGACATTAGCTCCTGAAATTGCAAGTTGTTCCGCTATTGCCCGACCAATTCCTTTACTACTTCCACCTACCAAAACATTTTTACCCCTTAAGTCTATATTCATTATCTATAGGTATTCTTTTCGAACTGGACTAAAAACATCCATTATTTTACATGGGGTTAATGCCTTACCCTTGTGAGAAATATTAGAATCAATATGAACAAAATCACCAGAGGTGTAAATTTTAGTATTTCCATTGACAGTAAACTCAAATTTACCATCAACTATATGCATAATTTGCTCGTGATGATGACTATGTTCAGGAATTACTGCCCCTTTTTCAACATCCCAAAACGCCCAAGTAAGTTTTTCTCCATGGATCATTTTTCCATGACAACCAGGCATAAACTCCTTAATTTGTATTTTAGCTATATTCAAAATTAGTTAACATTTGCAATTATGTTTATCTCTACAATATTGATAAATATCAACTCCATAATATTTCTTTAGTAATTTATCAAATTTCTTTTTTGAAGTTCCACTTATTTTATGTAAATCAGATAATTGTTTTTTGGTTTTAGTTTCATTTTCTGATGATTTTATTATGGAATCAGCTATAGATAAACAATAATTTATCCTTGATTTAGCTTTTAATATTTTAGGAGTTATATCTGACATATCAGAATTTTGTTAATTTAATGGATCTATAACAATATATGAAAATACTTTAATTATTTCAATTTTATTGTTTTTCTATTCTATTGATTATTCTGTTCATTTTTTTATATTGAAGATTATTAATCATAAATCTTTTTTAAAATGAAAAAACTATTATTTGTAAGTTTTCTATTGTCAAGTTTTTGTATTCTAGCACAACAAACCTTTGTTTTGAATCCAGCTATGGTAGATCCAGAAGATGCAGAAAATTTTGAAATGCTAATAGAAAAGTATGGGAAAGGAATGGCAAAAGACGCTGTTGATGAAGGAATTATTCAGGGTTGGGCTGTCTTGAAGAGAGTCCAAGGAATGGGAAAAGTTGAGGATGAAAAAATCAACTATCTATGGGTAACAATTTATGAAAGTCCAAAAAAATATGTAAATAGAAAAAGTTGGTTTAACACAGAAAAAAAATATGGTATTCCTGGTGATGTTTTGTGGGGTGGTATTGATATAGATCGTTACGGCAGCTTTATTTACAAGACAGAAAAAAGATATGATACAGACCTAGAAGGTAAGTTTATTATTTTTAACTGGGCTTTTCCAAAAAATCTTAATGATACCATGACATTAGCAGATAAAATATCGACTAGCTTTAAAAAAGATATGAAAAAAGCTGGAATGGCTTCTTGGGGTATGGCTACCAGGATTATTCCTCAAGATTCAGATTTAGCTCCATTATTTTTTTGGGATTCATATGAAAATATGGAACAAATCTTAGATCATTTAATGTATAAGGCTGTAATTAAAAATGTTGACCAAAAGCTATTAGACCAATTACAAGAGCAATTACCAGACGGTTGGGAGAATAGAGTGGTCTGGGAGTTTGTGTCCAGGTCTAACTAATTTTCAAATTGTTAAGTATTATAACCCTCCCAATGGGAGGGTTTTTTTGTAGATTAGAGATATGATAAAAAGATTCTTAATAATTTTTATACTTTTTCTTTCAAAGATAAACTCTCAAAGCATTGTGAATGAAAGAGCTAAATGGTTTATAAGTGATCGTTTCGGCATGTTTATTCATTGGGGATTATATAGTGGAGCTGAAGGAATATGGAAAGGAGAAAAAGTTCGATATAATAATGACTATGCTGAATGGATTCAATATAGAAATCAAATAGAAATAAGTGAATATTTAGAACTTTCAAAAAGATTTGATTGGGAAAATATAGATCCTGAAAAATGGGTATTACTTGCTAAAAAAGCAGGTATGAAATATATTACTATTACAGCAAAACATCACGATGGTTTTGCCCTATGGAATAGTGAATCAAGTGATTATAATATATACAATTACAGTAATCCTAAACGGGATATAATTAAAGAACTGTCATTAGCTTGTAAAAAGCATGGCATGAAATTAGGATTCTACTATTCCCACTGGACAGATTGGGAGCATCCATTTTCCTGGGATAATTCAAAAGAGATTTACTGGCTAGATAAAAAAAATTATAATATATATTGGCAGGAAAAAGTTATGCCTCAAATGAAGGAACTTTTATCAAACTATGGTGAAATTAGTTTAATATGGTTTGATATGTGGCTGCATCACGAGGAAACAATAGTTTCAAAAGAACAATTATTTCAGTTAAAAAATTTGATTCGTGAGATGCAACCAAATTGTTTGATTAATTCTCGTTTAGGATTGTCAATTGATGAAGATAAAGATGTTGATTTTAGAACCCTGGGGGATAATCAACTAGGTAAATATAAATATGAATATCCTTGGCAAACTCCTGCTACTGTTGCCCACTCTTGGGGGTATAATAAAAACGAAAATGAATGGAAGTCAACTACATCAATTTTGAGATCCTTAATAGGAAATGTAAGTCTTAATGGAAATCTTATGTTAAATATTGGTCCAACTTCAAATGGATCTGTACCATATGAAATTGAAAAAAGATTTGATGAAATTGGTAATTGGTTGTCTTATTATGGAAAATCGGTTTATAATGCTGGAGCTTTTGATTTGAGAAATGATCTTCATGATTGGGGGCTTACTACTTACAAAAAAAGTAAAAATGGTAAGAAATATGTTTTCCTTAATATTTTTGATAATCAACCAGGTGATATTATAAAATTTACTGGTATCACTGAAAGTCCAAAAAAAATAAAACTACTTTCAAAAAATTCAAAAATTGATTTAAAATTTGATTTTAACACGGCAGTTACATCAATTAAAATTCCAAAAAAACTTCCTAACCCTTATGTGAATGTTGTAGAAATGGAATTTAATGAAAGACCAAAAGTTGACTTGAATTTAGTTGCGAAAACAAAAAATGGAGGATATGCTCTGAATTATTCAAATGCAATGACTAAAAAAGGTAAAAGTATAATTAATGGATCAAAAAGGTTTGGTTCTATTCCATTTAATATTGAAGTTAAAGATTCCTTAATATTAAAATGGAAAGTTTTTGTCGAGAAACCATCTTGTTACAGTATTGATACCTCATATAATTTTCAGAAAAAAATAACAAATGGGTATTTATCCATAGAAGTAAATAATGAAGAATTTAAACACAAATTAGAATATTCAGGGAAGACAGTTGGGGAGCCTAACCAAGATTGGATGATAGACAGATTCCATTCTTTTAGGTTAGGACAAATTAAATTTGATTCTCCAGGTTTTTATTTTATTGAATTAAAAATAAAAGCTAATCCTCAAAACCCTATCCAATGGCAGTGGTTATGGCTTGATGAAGTGGTTGACAAAATTTAAAATTCTTATTTATTAAAATTTATTAAGCAAAATATTCATTCAATAGTGTAGCCCCAATTCCAATTGTTAAAATAATAATTAATATAATCCACCTCTGTTTTTCTTCTTTATCCATTTTAAAATTGAATGATAATTAATGAAAATCAGATATTTAAATTAAAGATGCATTTAGAATAATATCACAATTCAATACCCCCGAAATAGGACATCCATTTTTTGCTTCCTCTGCAAATTCAATAAACTTTTCTTCATTAATTCCAGACACTTTTCCTTTTAGTTTTAATTCAATAGAAAGTATTTTTCCATCCTCAAATATCAATAAAGCATCAGTATTTAATTCTTCAGGATTATGACTAGCTTCATTTAAAACAAAACTTAGCTTCATATTAAAACAGCCCGCAAGAGCAGCAGCTATAAGTTCTTCTGGATTAGTTCCAAGATCACCATCATCATTTTTAAACCTTGTCTTAAAACTGTATGGCATATTTTCAAATGCACCACTTTGAGCATTTAAAAGTCCGTTTCCATCAACACCATTTCCTGTCCAAACTGCATTTACTTTTCTTTTCATATTTACTTTATTTTAATTCTAAACGTAATAAAGTTGATAAGGTATTTTATCTTCATTCAAGATAACATTATTAATCGATAGGTTTTATATTTATTTTTAATATCCTTGATTATGTATCTTATTTTTTCATTTTAATTTTTTTTACAGATTTAGATAAATCAACATTAAATAGTTTTGTTGTGATGATTTAAAGCATTAATTCGTCTATGCAGTAAATGTCTCCAACCTTATATTGATTGAAAATTCCTTCACTTACCATTCCTACATTTGGTATTATTTCGTTATTTCCAAAGCCATTAATCCATTCAAAATAGTAGCTTCCATTATCACCATATTTATTTGAAATTTCAATACATTCAGTTTGTTTAGGCGTGCAGGATGTACATATAATAATTATAAAAATTAATAAATTTTTCATCATAGACTTCTTTATTATTACATTATGTAAATTAAGTTCATAGTTAAATAAAAAAATGTAAGTAGTAATAAGATAAATGGTAAATATTTTTCATTAAATTAACTTTATGAAAAAAAGAGACTTCATAAAAAACTTAGGTGCTTTTGGTCTTCTACCATTTAGCGGAGATCTTTCTTTAAATAACGAAAACTTATTAAAAAATTTAAAGGATACAAAGTTGAATCCTGAAAATGACTTTTGGGCATTAATTCGTAGTCATTACAAATTACATCCAGATTTTATAAACCTTGAAAGTGGTTATTATAATATTATCCCTAAACCGACTTTAGAAAAACACTTTGATCATATTAAAAAAGTGAATTTAGAGGGATCTTATTATATGCGACAACATCGTTTCAAAGATAAAGATAGGATAACTAAAGAATTGGCTTCTTTTGTTGGATGTAATTCAAAAAATTTAATTGTAACACGCAATACTACTGAATCTTTAGATTTAGTAATCAGTGGATTCCCATGGGAATCTGGTGACGAAGCGATTTACGCTGTTCAAGATTATGGGGCTATGCAAGATATGTTTGAACAAATCGGAAGAAGGCAGTCTGTAAATTTAAGAAAAGTCTCAGTTCCAAATCATCCTAAAAATGATGATGAACTCATAGCTTTATATGAAGGCCAGATCACATCTAAAACAAAGCTAATAATGGTTAGTCACATGATAAATATTACAGGGCACATTTTACCTGTTAAAAAAATATGTCAGATGGCTCACAAACATGGAGTAAAAGTTTTGGTTGATGGAGCACATTGTATTGGGCATTTTGATTTCAAAATAGATGATTTAGAATGCGATTACTATGGCTCTAGCCTTCATAAATGGCTAGCTACTCCTTTAGGAGCAGGATTATTATATGTAAAATCTGATCAAATTTCAAAAATATGGCCACTTATGGCTGACGAAGAAAAAGATCCCACAAAAATTAAATATCTGAGTCATACTGGCACCCATCCTGTTCATACTGACCTAGCAATAATTGATGCTATAGAATACTTAAATTGGATAGGTCTTAAGAAAAAAGAAAATCGTTTGAGATATTTAAAAACTTATTGGCAAAATGCGTTAAAAGATGTTCCTAACATTATAATCAACACCTCTTTTGATCCCCAACGAAGTTGTGGAATTGGCAATGTAGGGATTAAAAATATGAAACCTTCAACGTTGGCAAAGAGTCTTTATGAAGAATTTAAAATTTTTACCGTTGCAATTGACTACGCTAATGTAAAAGGGTGCAGGATTAGCCCAAATATCTTTACTAATATTAAAGAATTAGATACTTTCATAACAGCAATGAAGACTTTGGCTCTTTCGTAAAATGTTAGAGTGAGAAAATTAATTAACTATTCTGTATTATGCTTATTTTTTTTCTCATCTTGTAACCAAGAGGATGAAATTATTTCAGAAGAAGAACCCTGTATCGATAAAGAGCTAATTAATGAATCTGCAGTTTGTTATCTTATTTATGCTCCAGTATGTGGGTGTGACAATAAAACTTATTCTAATGATTGTATTGCAAAAAATAATGGTATTTTAAATTATAAAAATGGAACTTGTGATAATTGAGATTTAATATCATTAATATTTAAAAATTAAAAAAATTAAAAAAAATGAAATCGCTATCAATAATAGAAATTGAAAAACTATTAAGAAAATTTCCTAATTGGGAATATCAAAATGAATTTATTCAAAGAAATTTAAAATTTTCTAGTTTTAAAAAAACTATTGACTTTTTGAACGAAGTTGCTGCTATTTCAGAGCTAAAAAATCATCATCCGAAACTTATAAATAATTATAATAGTTTGATTATTCAATTATCAACACATGATGTAAATGGTATTTCTGAAAAAGATTTTGATCTAGCCGAAGCCATAGATAAACTGAGTCTATAAAGCTGTAACAAATAAATTCTTCCAACGAACTTTTATTCCTCCTCCATCGTGAATTTGCAAAGCAATAGATCCTTGTCCTTTGCCAATTTTTTCGTCTTTTAAAATTATCATTGAAGTCCCATTCAACCAGCTTTCTATCTGATCTCCAACAACACGAATCCGCATAGTATTCCATTCTCCCATTTTTAAAGCACTGTCTTTTTCTTTTTCAGGCTTAATTAACCAACCCCTACCATAGGATTCGTAAACACCACCTGTATCGTTTCCAGGAGGAGCTACCTCTACCTGCCAACCACTCACTTTCGTTCCATCTACTGTAGAGCGAATGAATACACCACTATTCCCATTTGATTCTTGTTTAAATTCAAGTGTCAAATCAAAATCATCGTAATATTTTGTAGTTGATAAATAACCATAAGCTTCTTCTGGTCCGCTTTCACATACTAATTGTCCCTGATCGACATACCATAACTCAGTGCCATGAATATTCCAACCCTCAAGATTTTTACCATTAAATAATGACTCCTGGCCAAATATTGAAAAAGAATATAAAACGCAAATAAGATTAAGAAAGAAGATTTTCATCATTAATTTTTTATTCAATATATAGCTTTTTCTTAAAGTTCAAATTTATTTTTGATTTAAAAACAATATCTTCAAAGAAAAAAATAGATGCGAATAGTTATTTTTCTATTAATTAATAATCTCCTATTTCAATCTCTGCTTTCACAAATCGATCCAGCCAATATAGATATTGTAAGAGATGATTATGGTGTTCCACATATTTTTGCTAAAACAGATGCAGAAGTAGCTTATGGACTAGCATGGGCACATGCAGAGGATGATTTTAAAACCATCCAAATTGGTTATTTAGCTGGAAATAATCTCTTATCAAGACATATAGGTAATTTAGGTTTAGGTGCTGATTTTATATCACAGTTTATTGGTTCAGATTCTTTATTTAATCAGAAATACAAATCTGAAATAAGTTCTGAATACAAGCTTATTGTTAAAGCATATGCAGCAGGTTTAAACAGTTATGCCGCTAAAAATCCTAAAGAAGTTTTTGTAAAAGATCTTTTTCCTATCACCGAAAAGAAAATGATGCGTTATGCTCAATTACAACTTTTTATTTCTTCAAATGGAGATAAATGGGTTACAAGAATAATAAATGATAATCTTTCTTACAATTTTACAAAAGAAGAAAACCAAAAAGGATCTAATACATTTGCTTTTAATAGTTCAAAAACCAAGGATGGGAATACCTATCTAGCTATTAATACGCATCAGCCTTTAGATGGACCTGTTTCATGGTATGAAGCTCATCTATGCAGCGAAGAAGGAACTAATATTTTGGGGGCATTATTTGCAGGAAGTCCCAATATTTTGATTGGTGCCAATGAAAATTTAGCTTGGGCTCATACAGTTAATCAACCTGATAAGACAGATGTCTTTGCACTAGAAATGCATCCAGAAAAAAAACTACAATATCGTGTAGATAGCACATATTTTACTCTTAAGAAGCGAAATGCTAAACTTCGTTTTAAACTTTTGGGAATACCGATTTCTATTAAAAAAAAGTTCTACAATAGTATATACGGTCCAACATTAAAGAATAAATCTGGATTTTATGCTATTCGAACTCCAGCATTATTTGAAATAAGAGCTTTGGAGCAGTGGTGGAGAATGAATAAAGCAAATAACTTTAGTGAATTCTACGAAATATTAAAAATGAAAGCGCATCCAGGCTATAATATCGGATATGCAGATAAAAATGATACTATTTTTTACATATCTAACGGCCTTATTCCAAAAAGGTCTAATAATTATAATTGGAAATCGGTTGTGCCAGGTAATACGCTAGAAACACTGTGGACAGAAAATTATAATATTGAGGAACTACCTCAAGTTCTCCAACCAAAATCTGGATATTTTTATAACGCAAACCATACTCCTTTTCGATCCTCAGGTAAAGAAGATAATCCAGATCAATCAAATTTCAATCAAAATATGGGCTTTGAAACATACGATAATAATCGTTCTACACGTCTAAAAGAACTTATTGAAGGTTACGAAAAGCTAGATTACGACGATTTTAAACGTATAAAATATGACAACCAATATCCAAAACCCTATAATTTTAATTGGATGGATATATCTTATTTAGATAAATTAGAAAAAAATAAATATCCAGAAATTCGATTTTTAATAGAACGAATTCAGACTTGGGATCGTAAAGCGGATATAAATTCACTTGGGGCAGGTTCTTTTGCTGTTCTTTATGATCAATTACGCCCTTATTATCGTAAACTACCAGAACCAAAAATATTTCCTGCCTCATTTATTATTGAGGCATTAAGAAAAACTAAAAAATATTTATTAAAATATTTTAATACAACTGAAGTAACTCTTGGAGATTATCAAAAATTAGTACGAGGAGCTAATGAGATTCCTATTTTTGGTCTTCCTGATGTAATTACTGCAATGTCCTCTAGGCCATACAAAGATGGAAAAGTAAAGGTAGTAAGTGGAGAATCATATATTGAACTTGTTAAGTTTACCGAAAAAGGTCCAGAGATTGAGTCAGTTATTTCTTATGGTAGTTCCGACCATCCTAATTCTCCACATTTCAATGATCAAATGAATTTGTATGCAAACTTTAAAACAAAGAAAATGACTTTAGATAAACGGAGTATTTATGAAAATGCTAAAAGTATTTATCATCCGAAATAACTATGTGATTTTTAATATTTGATGACTTGCATAGCATCTACATAAATATTTTCATATATGTCTACAACAGATTTTATATTAAACTTCTCAGCTTGAGCTTTTGCTTGCTTTTTAAATTGCAGAAGTCGACTTTCATTTTCTAATAAGTTTAACGAATTTGATACCATACTTTCAATATCACCTATTTTTGACAAATATCCAGTATTTCCATGTTTATTTACCTCCGGAATCCCTCCTGCATCAGATGAAATAATTGGAACCCCATGACCCATAGCTTCTAATGCAGAGAGACCAAAACTTTCTTTTTCAGATGGTAAAAGAAAAAGATCTGAATAGCATAAAATTTTGTCAATTTCATTGCTATTACCAAGAAAAAATATCTGATTGTCCAAGCCTTTTTCTTTTACATATTGCATCGCTTTAGCTTTTTCTGGTCCTTCTCCAACCATCATTAATTTGGATTTCACTTTTGACTGAACACCCTCAAAAATTAAAATTACATCTAAAATGCGTTTTAGAGGCCTAAAATTACTTATGTGTGTTAATATTTTTTCTCCTTTCGCAGCTAAAAGAGTACGTTCACAAGGCTTTTCTTTTGATTTAATTCTTTCAAAATCAATAAAATTAGGTACAACATCAATCTTCTTCCTTATATCAAACAATCTAAGAGTGTCTTGCTTTAAACTTTCAGATACAGTTGTAATTCTATCCGAATGATTTATACTGAAAGTAACGGCAGGTCTATAAAAAGGGTGACTACCAACTAAAGTGATATCTGTACCATGAAGAGTAGTTACGATTGGTATTTGAATACCCACATCCAAAAGCATTTTTTTTGCCATATATGCAGCATAAGCATGAGGAATGGCATAATGAACATGAAGTACATCAATCTCATTTGCCTTAACCACGTCAACTAGCCTACTTGAGAGAGCCAGTTCATATGGTTGATATTTAAATAAAGGATAGTCAGGGACATTAACCTCATGGAAATGGACATTGGGATCATTTAAAGCTTCTAAACGTACGGGAAGGCTATAGGTTATAAAATGAATATGGTGCCCACGTTTTGAGAGTGCTAATCCTAACTCAGTAGCTACAACTCCACTTCCTCCAAAAGTTGGATAACATACGATTGCTACATTCAATTTATAGTAATTTTAATTTATTAAAGCTTCATATACATATTCTTGCAAACGAGTACGTATATTGTTTTTACTGAACGTAAAATCGTCATTAGGATACGTTCTATTAGCTAAAATAATGATTATTATTTCTTTTTCGGGATCTGCCCAAGCATAAGTTCCTGTATATCCTGAATGCCCAAAACTTTTTTTAGATACACAACCACATGTAGATTCATGTTTTCCATTAAGTTGAGGTTTATCAAAACCTACACCTCTTCTACTTCCTAAATCATTATAATAATATTGATTAAAACTGTCAATCACTTCACTTTTAATTAAATCTACACCATTAAAACTTCCCCCTTGCAGATACATTTGCATTATAGAAGCAACAGAATAAGCATCACCAAACAAACCGGCATGCCCACCTACTCCATCTTGCATAGCAGCACCCATATCATGAACATAACCATGAAGCTTAGTATGCCTAAAATATGTATCAATTTCTGAAGGTATAATCTCTTTTTTTGAAAAGCGTTTTAATGGCTTATACGATATTCTCTCTAGTCCCAAAGGATTAAAAATTGATTCTTGAACTAATTTATCATAAGATAAAGAACTTTTATTTTCGAAATATTTTTTTAATATGTAGTAGGGCAAATCTGAATATTTTGAGCTTCCCTTTTCAAGCAAAACACTTTCTTTTATTTGATTATACATATCTTTTTCGAAGTCTGATTTTAAAAATAATTCTGAGGTTACTGGAAGTGAAAAGAATTTTGAAGACCTACTCTTATAGATAGAATTCTTTGGATAGCCTTTTGAGTTCAAAGTTTCCTTATAAAAAGGGATCCAAGGAAAAAGTCGAGCTTGATGAGAAAGCATTTTTTTTAAACTTATTTTATCTTTATCAGTCCCAATCCATTCAGGAATCAAATCACCTATTGTAGTTTCTAAATTTATTTTTTTTTCACCAACAGCTTTCATAACCAATGGAAGTGTTCCTAAAATTTTTGTTAAAGAGGCTAAATCATAAAGATCGTGTTTATTTACTCTACGCTCTTTTTTATAAGTGTGAAAACCAAAACTTTTATCATAAAAGATTTTACCTTTCCGTGATACCAATACCCTCATTCCAGGGGTCATAAGTGAATCAATAGCAAGTTGAGCTAGACGATCTAGGGCTTCTAGTTTAGATGTATCAAATCCTAATGCACTTCCTGAGGCATACCCCATTCGATACAATTTATCTTGATCTATACCATCCCCTTCTTGATATAATTCTGAAATATTTACAGGCAATCTTCCTCTTATTTTTTGAGCTCCAAAAATTGCATCAGCACTAAGTATTTGTGAAGCTTTACTATTTTGATAACTCAATAATAAACCATCAATTCCATCAATTGAGTCTAAAGCAGAAAGAGCATAGGGTTTAACAAATACATCAATAATTAATATCTTATTTTTTGCCAATTTAGAGATGACATTTAATTCCTGTTTTGAAAAATCTGAGGCTTTCCAAGGAGTTTTATTTGATCTATGAAAACTTATGACAAGAGTATCTATATTCTTGGTCTTTTCTTCAACATTTAAGGGGGTTACATCGTTAATTGTTTTTATTGACTGGTATTTTTCAAGTTGCTCTTCAAAAAAATCACTCGAATCGTCACCTAAAGCAATATGACCAATTAATCTATTTGTTTTAAGGGGTAGGATATTATTTTTATTTTTTAACAATGTTAAAGCCTCTCCAATCGCCTCATAATGAAGCATTTGATCCTCAATAGTATTCAAATCCCTATTAAGATTTATCAAATTAATATCTCTATACCTATTTAGCCCAACTTTATATTTTGCTTTTAAAATTTTTTTAACAGAATGAGAAAGTCTTTTTTCTGAAATTATTCCCTTTTTGTAAGCTTTAGTAATAGCCTGAACTCCTTCAGGAATATTGTTGGAAATTATCAAAATATCATGCCCAGCTAAAAAAGCAATCAAATCAATATTTTTATTCTTCGAATATTGAGTTACGCCTTTCATATTCAAAGCATCGGTCACTATTAACCCTTTGAAGCCAAGGTCTTTTTTTAAAATTCCTTGGATAACCTCTTTAGATAACGAAGTGGGTAATCCCTCCTCGGAAATACTTGGAATATTTAAGTGTGCAACCATAACAGAAGAAAGCCCCTTTTTAATGAGTTTTCTATAAGGTGATAATTCAATTTTATTAATGCGGTCAGCACTAAATTCGACAGTGGGAAGAGTTTTATGTGAGTCTTGAGACGTATCTCCATGACCAGGAAAATGTTTCCCAGAGGTTAAAACACCAGCCTGATGGTGACCCTCCATAATTGCCAAAGCTTGTCTTGTAACTCTAGATGAAGAAGAACCATATGAACGGTTTCCAATAATAGGATTTTTTGGATTTGTGTTTATATCTAAAACAGGACTAAAACTATAATGAATCCCAAGACGTTTTTCTTGTTCACCCATTCTTTTACCAATTTTTCTAAGGAGTGAGGTGTCTTTAACAGCTCCTAGAGTCATAGGCCATGGAAATGGTTTTACTGAATCTAAACGCATAGCCACTCCCCATTCAGCGTCCATTGATATTAAAAGTGGAGTCTTTGAGACTTTCTGAAAACTATTAAGCCACTGAGATTGAATAACTGGGCCTCCAAGAGAAAAAACTAATCCCCCTATTTTGTATTCCTTAATCAAATTTAAATTAAGTCTGTAATGAGAACTATCCCTTTCTGTGAATACCATAGGCATAAATAATTGCCCAACTTTTTCTTTTAGGCTAAAACTATTGTATAAACTATCCACCCATTTATCCTGATTGTACTGGTCGTCAATTGCTAATAATGGATCTGGAATTTGTCCAAAAATTAAAAATGGAAGAAATAAAAAAAGGACATAGATTTTCTTCATAAAGGAAATCTTAGATTAAAACTAATTTTATCAGAATAGTCTATTTTATATATCGGCTATGCCAACTCTCTCCAGCTGGAACTTCCCAAAACCTTTTATAATCTGATATAGTATCAACTAAATTATTAAAAACTATTGTCTCTTTTGAAACTGATTTTGCTTTTGCCATTTTGATAAATTCATCAAGTGGCTTATGAGATAAAAAAGCTCCTTGCTTAAAAGTAACGTTCATTTTATCTAATAAAACAATATTATATTTTATTTCTAACTTTTTTATAAATCGAACAGATGCATCAATCGAACATCCACTTGCTTCCATTTTTTGTTGGTTAATTCCGATAACAATAAATCTGTTATAAGGTATATCGAAACTAGCTTCTAATGTCTCATTATGTGCTGTCCAATTAGCCAAAAAATTAGATAGGTCAGTTTTAATCATTTCTAATTCAATATCAGAAAACTTACGATTTGATGGATAGATCCATATTCGAGAATTATTTGGTAAAAAATCAAACTTCACATTCATAATTTAAAGATCATTTGCATTAGAAATCAATTCGGCAATATCCATCACTTGGACCTTTTCTTCTTGCTCTTTATTTTTAATGCCGTCTGTCATCATAGTGTTGCAAAATGGACAAGCAGCTGCAATAATGTCTGGTTGAGTATCTAATGCCTGTTCGGTTCTTTCTATATTAACTTCTTTATTACCTTTTTCAGCGTCTTTAAACATTTGTGCACCTCCTGCTCCACAACACAATCCATTTGATTTACAAGATTTCATTTCAATTAATTCAGCATCTAATTTTTTAATTAGATCACGTGGAGCCTCATATATTTGGTTTGCACGACCCAAATAACAGGGATCATGATATGTGATTCTTTTACCTTTATAAACCCCACCTTCAATCTTTAAAAGACCATTACTAATTAAATCTTTTATAAATTGAGTGTGATGAATTACCTCGTAATTACCACCAAGTTCAGGATATTCATTTTTTAATGTATTAAAGCAATGAGGACATGAAGTCACAATTTTTTTTACTCCATATTGATCCAGAGTAGTAATGTTCTGCATTGCTTGCATCTGGAATAAAAATTCATTCCCTGCTCTTTTTGCAGGATCTCCAGAACAACTCTCTTCTGGGCCTAATACTGCAAAACTAGTATTGGTTTGGTTTAAAATTTTTACAAAAGCTTTAGTAATTTTTTTTGCTCTATCATCAAAACTACCTGCACAACCAACCCAAAAGACTATTGATACTTTTTTTCCTTCAGAAGCTAGCTTTTTTAAAGTAGGAACATTCAATTTCATATTTAGTTGTTTGATTGACCGTCATCAAATACTTCAATGGTTACTTCTTTTTCGATTAAGTCAGTAAACTTCCCGTTATATTTTGTTGCTTTTACAAGATGATTATCAATCCAATGGTAATTACCACCTCTAGGTTTTCCCATTAGTAAGCTATGATATTTAAAACCATTATCATTTAACCATTTTTCAGTAACGGTCCTATGTGCTTCGACTCTTGCTGTAAAATAACAAATCCTGTGTCCTTCATTGAACCACCTATTTAAAGTTTCTAATGCATCAGGATAATATTTCGCTGTAGCCATTCGCTCAGGCTCTTCATTTGGTATATCATCACAAATAGTTCCATCGATATCAACCAAATAATTTTTTACTCCTTCAGGAAGGACTGGGCTAATTAATTTGCCATCTTCTGATTTTTCATGTAAATAATTTTCTTCTGCCTGTTGCATAGTATTTCTTTATTATGTTATTCATTTACCCACCCCAACCTATCTTGATTACTAAAAGGCCAAGGAGCCCCGTTGTTTTCAATATTACTCATCATAGAGTTAAGTTCTACAGGCGCTGCTGATTTTTCCAAAGTTAAATATTGTCTCATGTCCATAATTATGGATAAGGGATCAATCTCAATAGGGCAAGCATCAACACATGCATTACATGATGTACATGCCCAAAGTTCCTCCGTACTAATATAATCATTTAAGAGTTCTTTCCCATCAGCTACAAATATACCTTTATTATTATTTATATTTTCACCTACTTCTTCTAATCGATCACGCGTTTTCATCATTATAGCTCTAGGCGATAACTTTTTTCCAGTAATATTAGCTGGACATACGTCACTGCATCTACCGCATTCAGTACAACTATATGAATTCATCAATTGCACCCAATTTAAATCAAAAATATCTGAAGCACCGAATTTATCTGGAGGAGTTGATTCTGTATTTTTAGATTCAAGTTGAGGATTAATCATAAGCTGGACCTCTGATTTAATATTTGAATCAACTTTAAATTTTCCAATCACCTCTAGATTTGAATAGTATGTATTTGGAAATGCTAAAAGTATATGTAAATGTTTTGAGTAATATAAATAATTCAGGAAAATTAATATACCTATTATATGAAACCACCAAAAACTTCTTTCTAAGATTATTAATGTTTCTATTTGAAACCCTTGAAATAATGGAGTCAAAAATTGTGAAACAGGAAAACTACCTGCTTTTATATAATTCATTGCACCATTATCTTGTAATAAACTGTCTGTAGCATTCATCGAGAGGAATAGGAGCATTAGTACAATTTCAAAGTATAAAATGTTATCCGCATCTTGTTTAGGCCAGCCTTTCATTTCAGTGTTCCAAAAGCGTTTAAGTTTAACGACATTTCTTCTTGTCCAAAATAAAATAACTGCTATTAAGACTAGTAAAGCAAGAACTTCAAATGAAGCAATCAAAATATTATAAAAAAATCCTAAATATGGCGCAAAAAGACGATGCTTTCCTGTTAATCCGTCTAAAATAATTTCAAATAATTCGATATTAATTAATACAAATCCAACATATACAATCAGATGAAGAATTCCTGCCAATGGGCGACTAATCATTTTGGATTGTCCAAATGCAACTCGCATCATATTTCTTATACGTAATCTCGGTGAATCACTTCTGTCAATGATTCTACCTAAAAAAATATTTCGTTTTATTCGTTTTAAGTTTCTTATAAAAAGTCCTAGACTACAGACTAAAAGAATGAAGAAAATCATATTCGGCAAGTAGGCCATGAAAATTTATTTTTTCTCGTTAGTTGTTTCTTTTTTACCAAAAATAGAAAAATGAACATAACGTTTGGGATGTTTCTTGAGATCTGATAACAATTCATCTAATGATTCTGAGGAATTTACTAAATTATCATATAAAGTCTTATCATTAAGTATCATACCCATAGAACCTTCTCCTGATTCTAGTCTACCAATTATCATTTTTAATTTAGTAGATGTTACTTCAAAGTTTTTAACAGTTGAATTAAGTGGCATCTGGTTAAGTGAGTCTGTAAGCTGACTAAGATTTTGACTTACAAGTCCAAGGTTATTCAATGTCTTTTTTAAGTCGCTTTCATTAGTCTCTACAATACGATTGATATTAGAAGAAAGAATATTTACATTTGAAATAGTGGTTGATAAATCATCCAGGGCCGATTTGATATTATTTTGTGTGTCAAAATTCATAACATTACTTACCCCCGCAAAGAGAGAGTCTGCTGAAGTTAGTAACCCTTCTATCTTATCTTGTAAAGGAGCAATTTGCTGATTGACAAGCTCTGTAAGACCAGGCTTGATGTCAGACGGAAGTACATCATAATTTTTAACACTACTAGAATTATTGTATATGGGAATAATTGCAATTGCTTTTCCACCAATTAAGCCAGCTTCATACAATTGGGCTATACTTTGATTAGAGAAACTTAAATCTTTTCTAAGAGAAAAAGTTACTTTTATTTTGTCATAATTTTCATCAAAATCAATATTTTTAACCTTACCAACGTTTAATCCACTTATTGTAACATTAGCTCCTACTACCAGTCCCTCCACATCTTTATATAAGGCGTGAACAATTTTCTCATTACTGAAAAAAGAAGTTCCCTTAAGATAACTAAAGCCAAATATAAATATGAGGATACAGCTCAGAGTAAATATTGCAGTCTTTACTTCACGTGATAGATTCAAAATAAATTTATTGATTCAAATATTAAACAAATTTAAAAATAATTTCCTTACTGACATCATCTTAAGCGCTCGAGTGCATCACTAATTGTTATTTTTTTTTCTTCATCAAATGCAACTATAAATGCATTAGTAAAACCTTTATTTATGGCCTCTTTTAATTTTTTCTTTGCAATTTCATAGGTTGAACTTTGACTAAAATAGTACCTATAAAGCTTTTTGGATTTAGATCGTGACAAGGGGTTTAAGCCTTTAAAATTATATGATTTTAAATCAATTTTCTTTTTGCTAGCAGAAATTTGAATTTTAAAAAAAATATTGTTTTCAGATTTGTTCGGTAAATCTTTACTAGTAAATTGAGTCTTAATATTATTATTTTCAAAACTTGCTGCTCGATTATTTTTATAATTAATTATTGCTTTAGATATAGCATTTGCCATATTAGTCTGACCCTTAGAAGAATTTAAGTAAGAACCCTCTGAGGGATTTGTTAAAAAACCTGTTTCTACAAGCACACTTGGCATATAAGTATATTTTAAGACAATGAATCCAGCTTGTTTTACAGTTCGATCTTTTCTATCAAGGTTTTTTACAAAGCTTTTTTGAATCGTACTTGCTGCATCGATACTTTGATCTAAATATTTCTCTTGCATCAAAATCAAACTAATGACAGATTCAGGATCATTAGGATTAAACCCATCGTATTTTTTTTCATAATCTTTTTCGAGAAAAATTACAGCGTTCTCCTTCTGAGCAATTTTAAAATTTCTTTCATTTTCGTGAAGTCCAAGAACAAACGTTCCAGCTCCATAAGCTTTAGAGGATGTGAATGCGTCACAATGTATAGAAATAAAGAGATCTGCGTCGGCTTTATTGGCAATATTTGCTCTTTCAATCAAATCAACAAAAACATCGGTTTTACGTGTATAAATTATTTTAAAATCTTTACGTTTTTCGAGGATCTTACCAATCTTAAGTGCAATACTTAAAGCTATCTTTTTTTCATAATAACCATTCCCCCTATTTCCTGAATCATGTCCGCCATGACCAGCATCTAAAACTACTACAAAGTGTTTTTCCTGTGATTGCACTTCATTTAATCCAAAAATTAAAAAAATAATGAAGTAAAGAGTGAATAAAATTATTTTTTTAAGGTTTTTACAAGCAGCAGAATTAGAAAGAAAATCTTGATACATCCTTAAAATTATCATTAATTTTGGTTATTTATTCCAAATACCACAAATTTAGGGTTTATCACTTTGCAAACAAAGTTTAATCATATTGCTTATTTGATCTTTTTTATAGGAGTGATGTTCGCTTATGGTCAGCAAAAAGAAAATAAAACTCCTCAAGAGAAATATTCTGATAGCATACCTAGCCCTCCAGAAAAACCTTTACTATTAGCGGAAGTAAAGTATACCGCCAAAGATTGTGTAAGAATTAATCGAAAAGAAAATAAACTTATTTTATACAATGAAGCTGAATTGTATTATCAAGATATAGAACTTAAGGCTGGAATTATAATACTTGACTATAAAACAAATGAAGTTAATGCAGGAAGAATTGAGATTGACTCCGTTTTAGTTCAATATCCTTTTTTTAAACAAGCTGAAAATGAAATTAATCCTGACTCAATAAGGTTTAATTTCGACACACAGAAAGCGTTGATTTGGAACTCAAAATCATCTCAAAATGACATGGATATTTTTGCTGCCCTTACAAAAAAAGAAAATGATTCCGTCTATTATATTAAAGATGCTAGGGTAAGTACTGCTGGTAAACTATTAGGAAATGAAGAAGAGGGCATAGACTACTATTTTAAAGTAAGAAAAGGGAAAATAACTCCTGGTGGAAAAATTATAACTGGACCTACAAATATGTTTATAGCTGATGTCCCAACTCCCGTGGGGATACCATTTGCTTATTTTCCATCCTCTCAAAATAAAGAATCTGGTTTTATACTTCCCTCAGTGAATCAAAGTAATCGAAGAGGTTATTCCATCCAAAATGGTGGTTACTACTTGGCTTTATCAGATTATTTTGATCTTGCTATTATTGGTGATTATTACACTAATGGTAGTTATGGTTTTAGGGGAGATTCACAATACAAAGTACGCTATAAGTTCAATGGTAGATTTAATTTTAGATATGAGAATCTTATTAACGAATCAAGAGGATTGCCTAATTATTCAAAATCATCTGTTTTTAATGTTCAATGGTCCCATACAAAAGATGCTAAATCAAGCCCAAATTCAACTTTTTCTGCATCGGTTAATTTTGGTAGTAGTGATTTTTACCGTCAGTCAGTTAACCAATTGAATTCTCCAAATTTTCTGAATAATAACTTAAGTTCTTCAATATCATATTCCAAATCTTTTCCAGAATATCCTAGAGTGAATATTTCACTTACTACGGCTATGTCTCAAAACTCTCAATCCAAATTAGTTAATTTAACATTACCTACATTTCAAGCCTCAATGGAACGAATCTTTCCTTTTGCACCTAAAACAGGAGTAAAAAAAGGATTTTTTCAAAATATTAACTTTCAATATAATGGACGTGCAGAAAATAGAATCATAACTACTGAGGATGCTCTTTTTGGACCTAATATGTTTAAAGACGCTAAATATGGCATGACACACAGTATTCCAATAAGTACAAATTTCAAAGTATTAAAATATTTGAGTTTTACAACAGCTGTGAATTTTGAGGAAGTTTGGACTCAAAATACAATTCGCTTAAATGATTTTAATCCTGATATAAATATGGTGGTCAGAGATACTATTAATAAAATTGGAACCTTTAGACAATATAACTTATCGACGTCCCTTGGAACAACAATTTATGGAACTGTTAATTTTGGTGAAGATAAAAAAATACAATCTATTCGTCATACTATCCGCCCCAATATAAGCTATTCCAATAGGCCCAGTTTTGAACAATATTATGATACCTATATTATAGATGCTGATGGTAACACAGCAGAATACACTAGATATCAAAATAGCCTTTTTGGAACTCCAAGTAGAAATCTTGCAAATAATATGTCTATAGGTTTAGGGAATAATTTTGAAGCTAAGGTTAGAAACCCCGATTCCACTGAAACAAGTCCCAAGAAAGTAGTGCTACTAAACAACCTAAATCTCACAACATCACATAATTTTGCTGCCGATTCACTAAGATGGAGCCCTTTAAAAATGAGTACTGGTTTATCAATTCTAAAAAAGAAAATGTCGATTAATCTTGGAGCTACATTCGATCCATATGCCCTTAACGAAAATAAAATAAGAATTAATAAATATAATATTTTAGAAGGAGGAGGACTTTTACGTATGACAAGTGCAAATATAAATATGAGCTATTCTTTTTCAAGTTCTGAATTAAATAAAACTAAAGGCGAAAATGAAGATGAAAATGAAATTGACCGAAATCAAAGAGAATCAACATTAAGTGGTGGTCGCGAGGATGATCTGTTTGGTAGGGCTGAAGATTTTTCTGATCGAAGATTAAATGAAGAAGATGATAAACCTGTTGCAAAATATCCTAGCTATAGGACAAAAATACCTTGGGATCTTAAACTTGCTTACACATTAACATATAATAATTCTAGAGGACAAAATGATTTTTCCAATAACTCTTTGATGTTCTCTGGTAATATTGATCTTACTCCTAAATGGAAAGTAGGTTTATCTTCAGGATATGATTTTAAGGGTAAGGGATTCACATATACACAGCTTCGATTTAATAGAGATCTTAATAGTTGGCGTTTAAATTTTAGTTGGGTCCCTTTTAGTGATAGAGCATCTTGGAACTTTTTTATTGGCATAAAGTCTGGCTTGTTGAGTGATATTAAATATGAAAAACAAAGTGAACCAAATAAAAGTTATTAGATAGCTTATTTTTATTAAATTTATTTTAAATATGACATTTTGAAAAAAGTAATTATTTCAACCCTAAATGCACCTGCACCAATAGGCCCTTACAATCAAGCGGTTAAAGTAGGAAATACAATATATATATCAGGTCAAATACCATTAGTGCCCTCAACTATGGAATTGTTTAGTGGATCAATTAAACAAGAGACTCAATTGGTAATGGAACATCTTCAAGCAATTTTAGAAACAGCATCAATGACATTCGAAAATGTTGTAAAAAGCACTATTTACTTAGATGATATGAACAATTTTGGGGAAGTAAATCAAATATATGGTACTTATTTTGATAACGATACTGCACCAGCTAGAGAAACAGTTGCAGTTAAAACTTTACCTAAATCAGTACGCGTAGAAATTTCTATGATTGCTGTAAAATAATTTTTTTTTTAATATTTTCTAAAGCTATCTCTTTCCAATAATCTTATATGGAATTTTACAAGCTCATCAATTGGTCTTTGAACTATTCGTCCCATGTTTAATCCATTTAGTTTTAATGCTCTTTTGATTTCATACTTTAAAAAAAATGCAACAGATCCTATAAAATGAATTGGAACTTTTTTAGCATTATCAAATTGTAAAATTTGATGATTTATAAAACGTTCCAAACCATCTTTGATAATGATTTGAAAAGCATGATCATCTTTGTTTTTAATGAGGAACTTTGAAAAAGTTGCTAAATAAGCATTTGGATTTTCCCTACGATAAATATTTTCTTTAATAGTGTCTGGATTCAAGTCATATTCGTTTTCAAACTCTAATGCTAATTTTTGTGGCATGGAATTAAAGTAATAACTTCGTATTAATTGTTTTCCAAAAAAATTGCCACTGGCTTCATCCATTAATACATATCCTAAAGAGTCAACACGTTGTTCAATATCTTTTCCGTCATAGTAAGTACAATTAGAGCCTGTTCCTAAAATACAAACTATAGATTTTTCATTAGGCTGTGAAGCTGCATAAACTGCCGCATAAGTGTCTTCTTTTATAATTATTTTGGAATTAATAAAAATTTCTTTAAAAACATTTTTAATTCTTATTTGTGGGGATTCAACACCACAACCGGCACCATAGAAATATAAATAGCTTACTTGTTTTCGATTTTGATAGAGGTCAAAGTTATTTATAATTCGTTCTTTCAAAATCGAGCTTGATAGTACTTGAGGATTTAGTCCTAGGGTTTGGGTCGAGAATAAAACTTTTCCATCAGAATCAATCGAAATCCAGTCAGTCTTAGTTGATCCACTATCTACAACTAAAATCATATATGATGATATCTAAAGTTGGTTAATATGTTTGGCTAAATCAATAAGCTTATTGGAGTATCCACACTCATTATCATACCAAGAAATAATTTTAAAAAAACTTGAATTGAGTTCCATCCCTGCTCCAGCATCAAAAATTGATGTCCGCACATCACCTATAAAATCTTGTGAAACAACTGGCTCATCAGTATATCCTAAAATATTTTTTAAATCTGTTTCTGCATGTTTTTTCATAACATGTTTAATTTCTTCATAAGAGGTCTCTTGCTTGAGTTTTACAGTTAAGTCAACAACAGATACATTAGCTGTTGGAACACGAAAGGCCATACCGGTTAACTTACCTTCTAGGGCTGGTATTACTTTCGTAACTGCTTTAGCTGCTCCAGTAGAAGCAGGCATTATATTTATTAAAGAGCTTCTTCCTCCTCTAAAATCTTTCTTTGAGGGACCATCTACAGTAAATTGAGTTGCAGTGGTAGCATGAACAGTGGTCATCAAACCTTCCTCTATAATAAAGTTATCATGAAGAACTTTAGCTATTGGAGCTAGACAATTAGTTGTACAAGAGGCATTAGAAACAATATTCTGACTTGTTAAAGATTCATTATGATTAACGCCCATAACAAACATTGGTGCATCTGCAGAAGGAGCGGAAATCACAACCTTCTTTGCTCCACCATCTATATGGAGTTGAGCTTTCTCAAGTGTTGTGAAAATTCCTGTGCATTCAGCAACTACGTCAGTATTAACCGATCCCCAGCCAATAGAAACAGGGTCACGTTCTGCTGTTATAGAAATTTTTTTTCCATCAACAATTAAATTATCACCTTCTACAGAAACTGTTCCATCATATTTACCATGAACGGAATCATATTTTAAAAGGTAAGCTAAATGATTGACATCTAATAAGTCATTAATCCCAACTATAGTAACATCTTCTTGCTTCATTGCAGAACGAAAAACAAGTCTTCCAATTCTTCCAAATCCGTTAATTCCAATTCTTATTGCCATTTTAATTATTATTTATTTTTAAGTTTTTGAATTTATATTGAGAGTATATCAGATACTCGGATTAAGTTTTTATTAATTTCGGATTTCCCTTTAATTGCCCTATTTAATGGGGTTAATATCATTTGATCCTTATTTAGTCCAACCATTGCATTTGACTTTCCTTTTAGTAAAGACTCTATAGCGAAAACCCCCATTCTTGAAGCCAATACTCGATCAAAACAACTTGGCCTCCCACCTCTTTGAATATGACCTAATACTGAAACTCGAACTTCATAGTGAGGCATGTTTTTTTCAACATATTCTGCAATTTCAAATACATTTTTACCTGATTTACCACCTTCTGCAATGACAACAATACTTGAAGATTTTCCTGATTTTTCACTACGATCTAAGGATTCTAATAAACGCTTTAATCCCATATTTTCTTCAGGGATCAATATTTCTTCTGCTCCAGCTCCAATTCCAGTATTTAATGCAATATGTCCTGCATCCCTTCCCATCACTTCAACAAAAAAGAGGCGATTATGCGATATTGCTGTATCACGGATTTTATCAATGGCATCAATAACTGTATTTAAGGCTGTATCGTATCCGATAGTATGTGAAGTTCCAAATATGTCATTATCGATTGTTCCAGGTATACCAATTACTGGAATATTAAATTCAGATTGAAAAATCATTGCCCCAGTAAAAGATCCATCCCCACCTATAACAACAAGAGCTTCAATTTTATATTTTATAATAGTCCCATATGCTTTTTTTCTTCCTTCAGGAGAAATAAAATCAAGACAACGAGCAGATTTCAAAATCGTCCCACCTCTATTAATAATATTATTTACTCTGCGAGGATTCATAGGCTTTGTATCGTCATCTATAAGACCTTGATAACCTTTATAAATAGCGATACACTCTAAGTTATAAAATGCCGCAGTTCTAACAACTGCACGAACAGCAGCGTTCATCCCGGGAGCATCACCTCCGGAAGTTAAGACACCGATACGCTTAATCTTTTTAGTCATTTAAATGATTTCGATGCAAATTTAAATATTAAATCCACAGAACAATAATAAGGAAGAATTTTTATAAAAACTGTACATTATATTAAAGCTTATTTTTTTTTATAAATTTTATTAAATCTTCATCTTCATTTTTTTGTAAAATTGAGGATTCGTTTGTTGAATTTCTTTTTAAAACAATTTTATTAATTAAATCCTTAAAAGTATTAAAATCAACATCATAAGATAGCCCTAAGCCTTGAGTATATCCAAGTTCGTCGCCAATGTAGCGAAATTCATTTTCTTTATTAAAAACTTTTGCACGAAGAGAACCCTCTTCATTTAATATAAAATCAATTTGTACATTTCCAACTATTAATGTTTGCTCTAAACCTCCAACAGGAACACCAATTTTTCCATTCAAAAGGATTTTATCACTAATTTGAGTAGAAAGTGTAAAACCAAGTCTGTCTTCCGTTGCTATATCTAAAAGTGCACTTTTATCTCCTTGAAGGTAATCTATCCCCACTTTTAGTTTGTCAGTATCTTCGCTTATCAAATTACTAACTATATCAGATGCCTTTTGATATAAATTGTTTGTAATTCCCTGCATTGAAACACTTACTTCATTGATAAAAATTCCCTGAGAAAGTAATGAAATAGCTTGCATTTGACTTCTTTGAGGGTCAGCTAATCGATAATTGATTTCAGATGCTACAGTTCCACTTGTATTTGGGAAATCTATTTCAAAAATTGGATCATCAGGCTTAAGAAGGTTGCCCTGTAAACGAATTAATACCTCAGTAGGAATATTTTTATTAAAATTAGGATTATCTAAGAGTAAGGCTGGGTTTGCACCTCCAGGAACATCATAAACAGCCTCAAGGGCCATTTGAGCTTCTAGTGGATTTCCTTCCCATACAATTGTACCACCAGATTTTAAATTAAACTTTTTGTCTATGACTCCGAGGTTTTTAAAATTATATATTCCATCATAGGTTATGAAATCACCCCACATGTTAAACTTGCCTTTAGTGTTTATTTCCATTAACAAATTTCCAGCACCACGACCACTTAGGTAACTTCCACTTTCTTTATCAATAACGATTTCAACAGTAGCATTTTTGTTAACATCTAATTCAAAATCTAGTTCTAATCCCTTAATTTCATCTAGACCATCAGTTGTATCATCTTTTTTAAAACTAGTCTTTCTATTTTTATTTATAAAACTTACAAACGAAGTATCAGATAACCCATAACTTTCTGACCATGGAATTTTAATAGAAGTACCGCTCTCTGTAGAACCCTGTAGTGATATTTTCAGATTTTTGGTAGGACCATTTAAATTAACAGTTCCACCGAGGTAACCTTGCCCAAAAAATAGAGATTCAGGTCCTTGTGAGGTATTTAGTAATAACATGCGCTCTGAAGTTATAGAAACATCTGCTAACCAATCAGAAAAATTTGAATGTGAAAAACTCCCATTCATTATTGCAAAAGTTCCATCAACTTCATCCTGAAGTCTCAAAGATTTAAATATAAATTTTTTATTACTCAGTGTTACGTTTGCGGGCTCAATATTATAATTTAAATTAAGAAAAGGGACTGAGAATCCACCATCGGTTAAACTTAAACTTCCATTATGTTTAATATCACTCAATGAGCCCAAAATAGTTACAGAGCCACCTACTTTGCCATGAAATTGATTTAAAGCCTTTTTGCCAAGTGTGGAAAGAAAAGCTATGTCTAAATCATTCAGATTTAGATTGAAGTTTAATGAAGGATCATCTAAGCCTTGAAAAAGACCTTTTATTTCCAACTTTGTATTTAAACCTTGCAATAATTCAATATTGGCAATATATGTATTAAGCTTTGTATTTCCTTTAGCAGAAAGATTTAAATCTCCTAATGGCTGACCATTTATATTTAAATTATTAATATTTGATTTTATGTTTAATTGATTTTTAGAATTAGACCTACTAACATTTGCGTTTAAATTACCTAGACCAGTAATTTTAAAAGTTGGAAATATAGGAAGTAAGTTTTCTAATAATATATTTTTTAAATCCAATTTTAAATCAAAAGCATTAGGATTTAAATAACTGCCTGAAATTGAAATAGATTGATTACCAGAAGATGCTTCCAAGCTACTTAAAATAGTTTCTTTTTGTCTTGCTGAATAACTAATTATTTGACTATCTCCATTGGTAGAATTAATTGTCCATGTATCTGAACCAATAGGAATAATGGATTTCTTAAAACCCAAAGAAGATGAACCATCCTTTTTAAAGGCCTGATATAAATTAATTTCAAACGGACTCGTTGAATTTTTATCCCCTTTAAATTTAGAATTAAAAAAGATAGTATCACGCATCTTAGAACTAGTTAAATTAAAGTCTTTTCCCTTAAAATAATTATTCGAAAAATTCCCTACGCTCAAAAAAGAATTGAATAACGGGTTTTTTGTATCTATTTGAAAATTGATATTTTCAAATTGAATTTCTTTATACTTGATAAGTGGAGCATCTAAAACGATTTGGGCATAGGATTTTTCTGAATCAATATTTCCATTTAAATTTATGTTTTCAGATATTGAAAGGCTTGGATACAAAGCGTCTAACAATTTTTTATAAATTTTTAATTTGAAGTGTATCTTTTGATTTATAGAAATCTTCTTTTTTGGCAAAAAAGGATACACTTGATGTATTGAATTTTTAAACAAAGAACCAATTTCATTAATTTTAAAGCTTCCTTCTGCCTCACCCTCCAAACAATCAGAATTAATTATTTTTAAGGTTGCATTTTTATCTTTTGATTCATGAAAAACTGAGATAGGATTAAGCATAATCTTATTTTCTTCATTTTCAATAAAGGCTGACGAAATTTTAATACTTCCATTCAATTTATTAAAACTATTTCCGGTTATATTGGATAGAACAATGCCCTTGAATTCTCTTTTTCCTTTTCCAATTTTTAACCCAATAGAATTTAAATCTAATTTTTCAATATTCGCTAATAGAGTTGTCTGAGGAATATTTAAATTAAAGTTATACAAGACATCACTTTTTAGCTTGAGTATTTTTGAATCTACACTTAATGTATTTATCAATTTATTATCATTTATTCTACCCTCAACTGATATTCCTCGAATGTTAAATTTATCTGATGAAACTTCTGCATCATCAATTATCCATGAGAATTCTGGATTGTCTTTATTTGAAAGATTTCCTATGGCAGAAAATTTTGTTTTTAATTTTAATGGTTTTGAAATCCACTGTGACAATTCCAATTCATCAAAATTTGCTTTTAGAAAAAAGTTTTTATTGGAGTTACTTTTATCAAAAATTCCTTTTCCTAAATCTCCTTTTATAGATATAGCACCCCAAGGGTTAGTCGAATTTAAATCAAAGAATATAGAGTCTTTTAAAATTATTGTTTTTCCACGAATGTATAATTTGGTTAATTGATTAAGTCTGTCTTTAATCTCTTTTGAAATAAATTTAATTGGTTCGAGTTTTTTAGTTTTGACTAGAAGAGAATCTGTTAAAAGCTTTAAAGTGATAAGTTTATTATTCCCAAGATTATTTACTTTTAAACTACCGTGATAATTAATTATCTCATTAGATAATTGAATCTTTTTCAACTCCATAAATGATAGTCCGCCTTCAACTAAAAGTGAAGCATCAAGCGCTGGGAAACCAGACAAATATTTATGATCTGGAAAAAGAGAGGGCAAATCCAAATAACTTTCTAAAACCTCTACATTAAATGTCCCTTTTGATTTAAAATCTCTAAAACTATTGTTAGCTCCAATTAATTGCAAATTTCCTCTCAGGTTACTTTCACCAGAGAGTAATTCAAAATTCTCTAGGAAAAGGTTTCCAGGAGTATAATTTAATAAGCCTCTTGTTTTAAAGGGTTTTGATTGTGGAGAATATATTTCTCCTTCAATATTATCTAATTCTACTTGTAGATTATTTTTTTCAAAGCTTAGAGAATTTGCCTTGACAAATATGGAGTCTAGATAAATTGGACTCGATGATATTTTATTTTTGTCTTCATAAATGAAAGTTAAATTTGCTAATTCAAGTTTTTCAATTTTGACAAATGATTCAGACTTTGAACTACTATCTTTTTGTAATTTCTTTAAAAGCACTTTAAAAGAATGATCATTTTCTCCTTTGTATTTTTTTAATTTTATAAGAGATCCATTTGTATTAAAATCAGACAATTTAAAATTATTTTCTTTTAAATTTCTAAAATTTAGCAAAGAGGTTTCTAAAGCCTTTACATAAAGCAAGGTGTCTTTATGATGATCCTCTATAAATAAATTACTAAACTCTAATTTTCCATTCCATCTAAGCTTAAGATCATTAAAAGATATCTTCTGTTGAGTTGTTTTGATAAAATTTTGAGTAAGCTGCTTGACAATTCTGGTTTGTATAAATGAAGTAGATATCAAACCAAAAAATATAAGACCTAGTAATAATAAGCTTGCTATTATGATCGATAAGATTTTGTATTTAGTTTTAATGCTAATCGTTTATTTTTGTAATGTTATAAATAATTTAAAATTGAGCAAAAAAAATATCATACTTGCCATTGAATCTTCTTGCGATGATACAGCTGCTGCAATTTTATCTGGGCGAAAAGTACTTTCCAATTGCATTGCTAATCAAAACTTGATTCATCGAGCTTATGGAGGTGTAGTACCAGAACTTGCATCACGTGCACATCAGTCAAAAATTATTCCTGTGGTTTCTCAAGCATTATCTAAAGCAAATATCGATAAAAAAGAGCTAACTGCAATCGCTTATACTCAAGGGCCTGGTCTTTTAGGTTCACTTCTTGTTGGTAGTACATTCGCGAAATCATTAGCAATTGCTCTAAATATTCCTTTGATTCCAATCAATCATATGAATGGGCATCTACTTGTTCACTTTATTAAAGATAAAAAAATAAATCCTCCAGTATTTCCTTTTCTAGGCGTTACACTTTCAGGAGGACATACCCAGTTAGTTTTGGTAAAAAAACATTTTGAAATGGAGCTAATTGGATCTACAATTGATGATGCTATTGGAGAAGCTTTTGATAAGTGTGGTAAGAAATTAGGTCTTTCTTACCCTGCTGGTTCACAGATCGATAAACTTGCAAAAGTTGGTAACTCTAAACGTTTCCCCTTTCCTATAAGTAATTTAAATGGATATAACGTCAGTTATAGTGGAATTAAAACTGCATTTATAAACTTTATATATAAACAAAAAGATCCTAACTTCATTAGCGAAAACTTAAATGACCTTTGTGCTAGCTTACAATATACTTTAATACAAATAATTTTAAATAAAATTGAAAAAGTAGCTAAAGATTATCGGATTGATCAAATTGTTATTGGTGGTGGGGTTGCTGCAAATTCTGAAATTAGAAATCAATTAGAAGTTTATGCTAAGTCTAATGGCTGGAAAATATTTCTTCCTCCACTGCACTACACTACTGATAATGCTGCAATGATTGGTATTGCTGGCTATTACAAGTTAAAACAAAAAAATTATGGCACCGTATCAGAAAGTGCCCAAGCTCGATTAAAACTATAAATATGATTTTATTCTATGCAAACTCTATCTCAATTGAAGATAAAAATTTTACTTTCGAAAAATCGGATAGTATGCATATCGCCAAAGTTTTAAGAAAAAAAACTGGAACTATAGTCACAATTACAAATGGAAGAGGTTTAGAGTGGACTGGTAAGCTTACTTCAATTGCTCCTCAAAAAGTAGAAGCTACAAAAATTAAGTCTATACAACATAAAATTCCGAAAAAGGCAATTCACCTAGCAATTGCCCCTCCTAAAAATAATAACAGAATGGAATGGTTGGTTGAAAAACTTACAGAATTAGGTATTACTTCAATTACTCCATTGGTTTGTAAACATTCCGAGAGAAAATTTATAAAAACAAAACGTTTAATAAAAATTGCTATTGCTTCGCTGAAACAGTCTCAACAGTTTTATCTTCCTCAGATTCAACCTTTAACTTCTTTTCAAAAACATTTAAAATCTATCGAATACCCAGCTATATTGGCTCATTGTGATTCTTTACCAAAAATATCTTTATCAGAGTATCAAATTAAATCAGATAAAATTTTATTATACATTGGCCCTGAAGGAGACTTTAGTAGAGATGAAATTGACTTAGCTACTTCTATGGGAATCACTCCAGTGAGTCTAGGAAAACAAAGATTTAGAACTGAAACTGCTGGTCTTTTGGGTTGTCATAGTATTTTCCAAAAATATAATAATTGAAGTATTAAACTTTGTTATATTTAACTGATGAATGCTAAAGAAATTACCAAAGGTGTCTTTTGGGCAATACTTCAACTCTTAGGTTTATGTTTTATTGCTTGGTTACTTTACCGTTTAAAATTTCTTTTGATTTATTTAGTTATCGCTGGTGTCATCAGTTTAATCGGGCGACCACTGAATCAGTTTTTAACTCTGCGATTAAGAATGAGTGGCATACTGGCTACAAGTATTAGTATAACTATTTTATTAAGCCTTTTAATTAGTGTTTTTTCTCTATTTGTACCTTTGTTAATCCAACAGGGAGAAAACCTCTCTCTGTTAGATGTGGATCTTCTAAAAGCAAATATTCAAACTTTAATTGAAGAAATTAGAATCTATTTCCAATTAGATAATAGTTTTTGGGAACAACAAATTTCTGTTGATAATCTTTTCCAAAATGTAAATTTTGGTATAATCCCTGAGCTGCTAAATGAAGCTTTAGAATTACTTGGAGGTTTTACAATTGGTTTGTTTTCAGTTGTTTTTATACTTTTCTTCTTTTTAAAAGATAGTTATCTTCAGAAGCAGATTATTTTAGCTTTGGTAAATGATAAGGTCACTGATCAGGTCGAGAGATCAATAGAAAAAACTAAAAACCTACTTTCAAGATACTTTTTAGGACTATTGTTACAAATAAGTATATTAATAATCATATACAGCTTTGTTTTGGCTGTGTTTAGTGTAGAAAATGCATTTATTATTGCCTTTCTGTGTGCATTACTAAACTTAATTCCATATCTAGGGCCATTAATTAGCGCTGTTTTGATGATTCTTTTAACTATGAGTAGTTTCATAGGAGCTGAGTTTAGCTCAATAATTTTACCCAAGACAATTTATGTAATGATAGGGTTTTTTATTGGACAAATAGTAGATAATTTCTTTTTTCAACCCATTATATATTCTAATAGCATTAAGTCACATCCTCTAGAGATTTTTATTGTTATTCTTGCCTTTGGAACACTTATAGGGCCAATTGGTATGATCATAGCAATTCCTCTTTATACAACCTTAAAGGTAATAGGTCAAGAATTTTTTTCAGAAAATAAAATCGTAAAATCACTTACAAAAAACTTTTAAAAATGGTTTAATTTTCAAAAGTATCTTTTGTAATGTTTTTGTTGAGATTCTAGAGCTAACTTAAATTGATCTTTTAGTTGATTAATTAGTTCCTCTGTGGATTTTACATCATCTATAGATGAAACTCCTTGACCTGCCGACCAGATTGTTTTCCATGCCTGAGCTTCTGCTTTTGCAGCGTCTAATTCACTTCCAAAATCAATTTTTTTTGTTTTACTCCAGAGTTCTTCAGTTATACCCATAGATTCTAAACTAGATCGTAAAAAATTTGCATTAACACCTGAAACAGCGGCAGTGTAAACGATATCCTCTGCCCTGCTATTTATAATCATTTCTTGATATTTAGGATCTGCCATACTTTCCTTAACATTTATAAAGCGAGTTCCCATATAAGCTAGGTCTGCTCCCATTTGAAGAGCAGAAGCAATATCTTGACCGGTACTGATACAACCAGAAAGTAAAATAGTTTTTTTAAAAAATCTTTTTATATCATTTACTAAAGCTAAAGGACTTAAAGCTCCTGCATGTCCGCCAGCACCAGCAGCTACAAGAATTAATCCATCAACTCCAGCTTCAGCAGCTTTTTCTGCATGCCTTTTTTTAATTATATCATGATAAACTAAACCTCCATAGTTATGAACTGCACTTACTAAGTCTGAAACAGCTCCTAAAGAAGTAATAATTATGGGTACTTTATGCTTTATACAAATTTCAAGATCTGGCTGGACACGCGGATTTGTAGGATGTACAATTAAATTAACTCCATAAGGTGCAGCCTTGTTTCCTGTTTCTTTTTCAAAAGCTGCTAACGCTTCTTTTATTTCAATAACCCACTCCTCAAAACCATCAGTAGTTCGATGGTTTAGAGCTGGAAAAGTACCAACAATACCATTTTTACAACATTCTATAACAAGTTGTGGTCCAGATATAAGAAACATAGGTGCTGCTACAGCTGGAAGTTTTAATTCATTCTCGAAAGGTATATTCATAATTTAATTTTTTAAAAGTAATGTCCATTCAAATTCAAAAGTAGATACAATATCACCATTTTGATCAATACCCTTAGAGGTAAGCCAAATTTTCTGTGGTTCTTCGCTCATAATAAGTTGATTCATCGCTTTTGATAGTTTTTGTTTTTGATCGCATTCAAACACTACCTTGCCTGTTGCTTTTTTTGAGAAATTAGCACGATTATTAAGTACCAACATTGAAACTTTACGATTTGAAATCTGAATGGCCTCCATTATTAGAACTCCAGTGGTCAATTCAGCTGCCATACCTTGAACTGCCCAAAACATTGACTTGAATGGATTTTGATTAATCCATCGATGAATAACTTTTACTTGACAAGAAATGTCATCAATTTTGGTAACACGAATTCCACACCACCAAACTGAAGGTAATTTGAAAAAATTAAAAATATTAATTCTAGTAGGAGTAAAATTCATTTTAATTTATAATTAATGATGAAACATCTGTATAAGCTAAATCAAATACTTCTGCAACTTGTTTATAAACTACTCTTCCTTCAATTATATTAAGACCTTTTCTTAATGCTTCATTTTCTGTACACGCAGTTTTCCATCCTTTATTGGCAAGTTCTAAGGCAAAATTTAATGTTGCATTTGTCAAAGCAGTAGTTGAAGTGTTCGGAACTGCCCCAGGCATGTTAGTAACTCCATAATGAATTATGCCTTGTTTGATTACAACTGGATCATCATGTGTAGTTGGTTCACTAGTTTCAAAGCAACCTCCTTGGTCAATAGCAACATCTACTAGGACAGTACCAGGCATCATTTTATCTAACATTTTTTTAGTGATAAGTTTTGGAGCCTTAGATCCAGGTATCAATACTGTTCCTATAATCAAGTGAGATCTTCTAATCTCTTGTTCAATGGTAAATGGGTTTGAATAAATTGGTGTTACATTAGAAGGCATTGTGATTTCTAAATAACGTAAACGATCTAGATTAGTATCAAAAATACTCACGCTAGCTCCTAAGCCGGCTGCCATGAGTGCAGCTTCAGTACCTGCAACACCCCCTCCTATAACCATTACATTGGCTGGTTTTACACCAGCTACTCCACCTAAAAGAATTCCAAAACCTCCCTGGGGCTTTTCTAAATATTTTGCTCCTTCTTGTGTTGCCATTCTTCCAGCAACCTCAGACATTGGTATTAATAAGGGTAATTTACCATCGTCTTCAACAGTTTCATAAGCCAGACAAACAGCCTTAGATTCAATCATCGCATCTGTTAGTTTTTCACTCGATGCAAAATGAAAATATGTAAATAATAATTGATTTGGCTTAATGAGTGGATATTCTGAATCAATAGGTTCCTTGACTTTGATAACCATTTCAGCAAAATGATAAATTTCTTCGATTTTATCATTAATAACACATCCTACTTTTTGATAGGTTCTATCACTAAACCCACTCAATAAGCCTGCTCCTTTTTGAACATGTACTTCGTGACCTGCTTGAATAAGTGATGAAGCTCCAGCAGGTGTAACTCCTACTCTGGATTCTTGTGGTTTGATTTCCTTGGGAACACCTATTTTCATCTATTAAATTTTCTCGAAGATATTAATATGAATCCATTAGATTCACAATTTAAAATTACAAAAAAAGCCTCTACTATTTTTAGAGAGGCTAATAAAGAAGTGATCGCGATAGGATTCGAACCTATGACCGTCTGCTTAGAAGGCAGATGCTCTATCCAGCTGAGCTACGCGACCATTTTGTTTATTGATATGGCTTCGCACAGCATTCAAATAAATTGAAATTATAATAGAAAGTAAAAATCACAATCAAAATTACAAAAAGTGCTAAAACGCATATCAAAGAACGAGAGCAAAAATAGCTTTTCTTACCAAGATGCTAAAACGAATTTAGGATATTTTGTGTATGAGTATATTCCGATGATTTAATTTATTTAGAAAAACATACATCCTTCTAATTCGATTATTTCGGAAGTGTCAACAATATCTTTTGAATAATTTTTATCTGAAGGATGAAAAATAAATTCTTGACCTTCTGTATTTGAAAAATGAAGTAAACTATCAATCACTTCATATTTATAAGTTATGGTATACTCAATATCATTACTTGTCCCATAATAATCATAATCAAACCATAAAACATCCCACTCATCTTTTGAAATTTTTACGTTCCATTTTTTTCCATCTGAACTATTTTCACCTGTTCTCCATCCTCTACAATATGAAACATCATTTTTAATATCAAATAAGGATATAAAATATGTATGGTTTAAAAATTGTATGTCTGAAAAATCGCTGTAATAATTTTCAGTATCAGCCCAAAATGTACCGTCATATTTTGCTAAAAAAAAACATCCTTTTCTACCCCAACCACTTGGGTTACATAAATTTATATAACTGCGTGTTGCCGTGGGAAGTTTTTGTCCACTTGCGAATGTAGCAGGATCTAGATTTGCAGTCTGAGATTGTACTATATTGTCTTTAAAACAAGAAAACAATGAAATACTCCAAAGTATTATAAATAACTTTTTCATTGATTTATGATTTTAGCTGCAAGTTACTAAATATGAGGCCGAAATTAATATCATTTATATTTAGTCTATTCTAATCCGTAAAAAGTGCATCCTTCTGATACAAGTATTTCTCCAGTATCAATAAAATCTTTTGAATAGTTTTTATCAGAGGGATGAAAAATAAATTCTTGACCATCTGTATTTGAAAAATAAAGTAGACTATCAATTACTTCATATTTATAAGTTATAGAATTTTCGATTTCATTACTAGTCCCGTAATAATCATAATCAAACCAGAATTCATCCCACTCATCTTTTTTAATTTTTATATTCCATTTTATTCCATCGAAAGTATTGTCTCCTTTTTTCCATCCTTTACAATATGAAATATCTTTATTAATCTTTAAGAAGGATATAAAATTTCCAGAATTTAAAAATTGTATATCTGAAAAATCGCTATAATAATTTTCTGTGTCTGCCCACACTGTACCATCATATTTAAATAAAAATTTACAGTTTTTTGGGGCATTACAAAAACTTGTGTAGCTACGAGGAGATGTTGGGTAAACTTGTCCATTGTGCATACTTGCAGGGTCTGTATTCGCTGTTTGAGATTGTATTATGTCTGACTTAAAGCAAGAAGAAATGATAAAAAATAGAATTAGTAAAAGAAATTTTTTCATAATTCAGAAAACGTACATCCCTCTGATTGAATTATAACACCCGTATCAATAAAATCTTTTGAATAATTTTTTCCCGAAGGACTAAAAATAAAATTTTGATCATTAGAGCTTGAAAAATGCAGTAAACTATCAATTACTTCGTATTTATAAACTATAGAATATTGAATTTCATTACTAGTCCCATAATAATCATAATCAAACCAAAAAATATCCTCTTCATCTCTTTTGATTTCTATATTCCATTTTATTCCATCATAAATATTTTCACCTGGCCTCCATCCTTTGCAATATGATACATCATTATTAATATCAAAGAAGGATATAAAATAACTAGAGTTTAAAAATTGAATATCCGAAAAGTCACCATAATAATTTTCCGTGTCTGCCCAAAATGTATTATCATATTTTCTTAAAAATCGACAAAACTTTCTTCCAAGACTGGATGGATTACAAATTATTGTTGTGTCATCTTTATTTCCAATAGTACCGTATTGAAGTCCACTCGCATCTCTAGGTGCAAGCTTATTTTTATTCTCAAATTGAACTATATCTGTTTTAAAACAAGAAATTATGATAGATGATAAAAATAGTAACAAAAATTTTTTCATAATTACAAAAACCTGCACCCTTCTTGTTCAATTATTTCATCTGTATCGATTAATTCTCTTGTGTAATTTTTATCTGATGGATGGAAAATAAATTTTTGCCCTTCTGTATTTGAAAAATGGAGTAAACCATCAATTATTTCATATTTGTAAGTTATAGTATATTCAATTTCTTGGCTTGTTCCATAATAATCGTATTCAAACCAGAGCTCATCCTCTTCATCTTTTTTAATCTGTATATTCCATTTTATTCCATCAGAAGTATTTTCTCCTTTTTTCCATCCTTTACAATATGAAATTTCTTTATCAAAATTAAAGAAGGATATAAACACTGGACCATGTAGTTCGAATTTTATATCTGAAAAATTGCCATAATAGTTTTCAGTATCTGCCCACATCGTTTCATCATATTTGGATAAAAATATATTTCCGGAAAAAGTATTATATGAGCGTGATAATCGATTAACTTGATATCCACTTGCTTTGGTAAAAGGATCTTGGTTCCATGAATCATGTTGTATTATATCTGTTTTAATGCAAGAAAAAATAATAATACACAAAGAGGTTGTAATTAATTTATTCATTGATTCATGATTTTTATCTCAACTCTCCAGCTAGTTTTCAAAAATAGAACTAATTCAGCTAATTATAAAAATAACAGTAAATTTAATTTGAATTAGTTGAAACTAGTAGAATTAAATTAATATCACAAAAGGTTAAAATGAGATTTTTTTCAACCCTCTTGTTAATATTTATAGTAATCTTAATTACAGGATGTTCCCTACAATATAAATATCGTAACTACAAAAATACTTTTGAAAATGAGATTCAAGAACTTGAACAATTAAATGACTATTCAGACAAGTCAAACTATCTCCTTTTTATAGGAAGTTCATCTATAAAACGTTGGAATTCTATAGAAAGAGATATGGCCCCATATTCAGTATTAAAAAGAGGATACGGCGGAGCCCACTACTACGACTTAATTCATTTTATTGAAAGATTATTAATAGATAAAAACAAAGCAAAAGCTGTTTTTATTTTTGTTGCTAATGATATAACAAAAATAAATAGTTGGGATAAGATGCACAAAAACTTATCTCCCAAAGAAATCAAAAAATTATTTACAATAATAACAAGAAAGATTCACAAAAATTTATCCCCAGAAATACCTATTTATGTGATTGAAACTACACCCACTCCAAGTCGTTGGGAAGTTTGGAGTCAAATTGCAAATGCAAACGATTTAATAAAAGCCTACACAGAGAAAAAATCAAATTTAAATTTTATCTCTACTCGAAATTATTTTTTAAATAAAAACGGACTACCAAGGGGTGAGTACTTTGTAGAAGACAGTTTACACCTTAGTAATTCTGGCTATGAGCTTTGGGAAAAAATTATTAAAAAAGTGATAGAATAAAAACATGAAGCAAAAGTTTAAACTTACAATTCTCATATTGAGTTTATTGTCACTAAAGTCCTGTGAAAGAAATGAAAAAAAGAAGTCATTAAATGTTCTTTGGTTAGTTGCAGAAGACTTAAGTCCTTACTATTTAAGTGCTTATGGTGATTATAGAGCACCAACACCAAACTTAGATCGTTTGGCTAGTGAAGGAGTTGTTTATAATAATAACTTCTCGGTTTCAGGAGTTTGCTCTCCAAGTAGGGCAACGCTTGCGACAGGTTTATATCCAAATTCTTTTGGAGCACATAATATGCGAACTTTAAGTCAACAACCAGCTGCAAAAGAGCTTGGAATTATTGATTATCAAGTTGTTCCTCCGCCTGAGATCAAAATGGTTAGTGAAATAATGCGAGAAAATGGCTACTACACAACAAATAATGCAAAAGAAGATTATCAATTTTTTAAATCTGAATTAGCTTGGGATGAATCAAGTATTTATGCGCATTGGAGGAATAGACCAAATAAAGAAAAACCTTTTTTTTCAGTATTTAATTTTAATGTTACCCACGAATCAAAAATGTGGAACTTTAAGAAAAATCTTTTTGATGAAAATAAATTTCCTCCAAATAGAAGCATTAAAAAAGTAAACTCTAAAAATAAAGAAACTGACGTACCCCTTTTAGTTTCAAATGACATTGAAATAGATATTCCTCCATATCTACCTCAGAATGAAATTGGAAAAAATGCAATGAGACGGATGTATACTAATATAATTAGGATGGACAAGGGTGTAGGGATCATTCTCGATCAATTAGAAGAAGACGGTCTTATGGACAAAACTATTATTGTTTGGTATTCAGATCATGGAGGGCCTCTACCACGTCAAAAACGTTTACTATACGACTCTGGATTAAAAGTTCCTCTTATTATTAGATTTCCAGATGGTAATCGTGCTGGAGAAAAAGATGATCAATTAACTAGTTTTGTAGATTTTCCTCCTACCTTATTATCTATGGCTGGAATTAAACCTCCCTCCTTTATGCAAGGTCAAGCTTTTGAGGGTATCTATAAATCAGACAATCCAAGAGAATTTATTCATGGACACGCTGATCGATTTGATGAAAGTATTGATATGATAAGAGCCGTTAGAAACAAACGTTTTAAGTATTTAAAAAACTTCTACCCAGAAAAGCC
>CENP01035158.1_pt1 | contig 42021 bp, 34 predicted proteins | sample 361281 | NCBI WGS metagenome assembly CENP01 (sample SAMEA2591122, study PRJEB7988) | marine metagenome | biome: marine biome (ENVO:00000447); feature: deep chlorophyll maximum layer (ENVO:xxxxxxxx); material: saline water (ENVO:00002010), including plankton (ENVO:xxxxxxxx) | depth 70 m
AATGTTCAATCAATGGTTTTTGGAAATATGGGTCAAGAATGCGCAACAGGAGTTGGCTTTACAAGAAACCCTGCCACGGGTGAAAACTATTTTTATGGTGAATGGTTAAGAAATGCTCAAGGAGAGGATGTTGTCGCAGGTATAAGAACACCAAATCCAATCAATAAATGGGGAAGAACTGATAAAAACAAAGAACTTGAAACATTAGATGAAGCAATGCCATCTATTTATGATGAATTGGAAGGGATTAGATCAAAACTAGAATTACATTATAAAGATATGCAAGATATTGAATTCACGATAGAAAATAATCGTTTATGGATGTTACAAACTAGATCAGGTAAAAGAAATGGTGTTGCTGCTGTAAAAGTTGCAACTGATATGCTTTCTGAAAATTTAATAACTAAAGAAATAGCAATAAATAGAGTGAAGCCATCTCAACTTGATGAATTATTACATCCCATGGTTGATCCGATAGCCGAACAAAAAGGAGTTAAACTTGCAGAAGGTCTTCCTGCAGGACCAGGGGGTGCTACAGGTCAAATTGTTTTTACATCTGAAGATGCTGAGATATGGGCAAAAGAAGGTAAGAAAGTAATTCTTGTGAGAAATGAAACTTCTCCCGAAGATGTTCATGGAATGCATGCATCTGAAGCTATCCTAACTGCAAAAGGTGGAATGACAAGCCATGCAGCATTAGTAGCTCGTGGTTGGGGAAAATGTTGTATTGTGGGATGCAGTTCATTAAATATAGATTCAATTAACAAAAAAATTGAAGTTGATGGACATACCTTATTTGAAGGTGATATTATTACTTTAAACGGAACAAAAGGAAATGTTTATCTAGGAGAAATTTTATTATCCCAAATTGATCCAGGAAAAAATGAATCATTCAATATTTTAATGAAACTAGCTAATGAATTTAAAACTTTGGGAATTAGAACTAATGCTGAAAGACCTGAAGATGCTTCTCAGGCTAAAAGTTTTGGTGCTGAAGGAATAGGGTTGTGTAGAACTGAACATATGTTTTTTGACCCTGAAAGAATTTTAGCTATAAGGGAAATGATTATTGCTGATAATACAAATGATCGTCGTGAAGCTATAATGAAACTACTACCTTATCAAAAAGAAGACTTTTATCAAATTTTAAAAGCAATGGAAGGATATCCTGTAACAATAAGATTGTTAGACCCTCCTTTGCATGAGTTTGTTACTCTTGACGAAAATCAAATAATTGAACTAGCTAATCAACTACAAATTGATAAAGAAAAATTATCAAAAAGAATCGATGCATTACATGAATTAAATCCTATGTTAGGTCATAGAGGTTGTAGACTTGGAATTGCTTATCCTGAAATAACAGAAATGCAAGCTAGAGCTATTTTTGAAGCAACAGCCCAACTTACAAAAGAAAATATTAAAGTATTTCCTGAAGTAATGATTCCTCTTGTTGGTACATATACTGAATTTGAACACCAAGAAAAAATTGTAAGGGAAGAAGCCAATAAAGTCAAATCAAATACAATGGTTGATTTTAATTATTTAGTTGGTACTATGATTGAAGTTCCAAGAGCGTGTTTAACTGCAAATGAAATAGCAAAAAAAGCTGAATTTTTCTCATTTGGAACGAATGATCTTACTCAAACTACATATGGATTTTCTAGAGATGATATTGGAGGATTTTTACCTACATATTTAGAATCAGGTATATTGCCACAAGATCCATTTCAATCGCTTGATCAATCTGGGGTTGGCCAATTAGTTGAAATAGGAGTGAAAAAAGGTAGAAAAATCAATGAAAACATCAAAATTGGAATTTGTGGTGAACATGGTGGTGATCCTGAATCAATTTATTTCTGTCATGAAACTGGATTAAATTATGTAAGTTGTTCTCCATTTAGAATCCCAATTGCAATACTAGCAGCAGCACAAGCTAATTTGAAATAAAAAATGGAATATTTAAAATAGAAAAATATCGGAGTTTATTATTCAACCATATCAGAAGAACCTAAAATATCTTCAAGTGTAAATTTACCATCTTTTTCCATTTGTCGAGCTGCTTCAACAATTGCTTTTTTAGCTTGATCTACATCTCTTTTAGGAACTGCATTTTCAACAGGTTCATACATGGCTTGTTTTTTCTGAGGTAAATTATTGATCACTTTATCAACATCTTGCTGATTTCTTCCTTTTAATGCTAATGCAATTGTATCCAACTCGATAGAATTCATTATATCTCTTAATAAATTATCGGGAAAATTATTTATTACATCCTCAAAAGTTAAATGATATTTTTTTATTTCTTCAGCAAGTTCAGGGTTTTCTTGCGATATTGATTCTAAAAATTTTTCTTCTTCAAAAGGGGTCATCTTGCCAAGTATATCAGCAACACTTTTACCACCACCTCTTGCAAAATCAACACCCTTAGGTAAATATTGTGATTTAATTTTCAATTGCGATGCTACATTTACAATTCCTTCTAAAGGAATATTATCTAAAGAACCAAGCTGCATTAAAACATTTCCTTTAATTTCAGGCGATAATCTATCAAGAACTTTTATTTGTTGTTCTGATTTTACTTGAGCTAATGCAATAGCAATAATTCTGGGTTCTTCTACCTCCAGCAAAGCAATTAATTGTTCATCTGCTAAATCATGAATGAAATCAAACGGTTTTTTTGATTCACTTTCTCCCTCATTTTTTAATTTTTGTGACATAACTGCTAAATAAAACTCATCAAGTATTTGTTTCTTCAAAGAAACTGATACGGTATCCATTTCCCTTGACCTAGCTCTGATTCTTCTAATATCAGATTCACTCAATGTTTTTAGCAATCTCACTGCAACAGACTCTCCAATTACAGAAAATAAAACTGCAACTTTATCTATTCCTGATAATTTATAATATTCGGTAATCATAATTTTTATTTCTTTTTCTTACTCTTCTTGTTATTATCTTCTGATTCTTGATCTGATACTGAAGGTTCAGGCTTTGATTCAACAGGAGCAGGAGGAGCTTCTTGTTGCAACCAATCTTTAACAACATTAGTTGCAACTTCTGGTTCACCAACGCTCATTGACACTAAAGAGTCCTTAGTTTTAATCATTTCAGATTGAATTACACTCGGATCTTCTTCAAAGGCTACATTTTTAGTAACTTGTGGTCTAGATATTGATGTTTGAACTGGTTCCATATTGTCTGTAGAATTATTCTTTACTTTTTTTTTTTGTTGTGATTGCTGAGGTGGCGGCATCATCCATGGTGGAGGCATAACATAACTTGGCTTTGATGACCTTCCATTAAATAGAATTACGGCAGCTAAAGCAAGCACAGCTAGCAATGAAATAGCACTCATTAGATAGATAGGAAGATTATTCATTCCACCTGACATGTTTTCAAGTTCACTTTGAGTTTGTTCCAACATTGCTAATTTCTCTGCTATAATAGAATCTAATTCTTCTCTTTCTTCTTCTTTAGTTGAAACAGTTTCATTGAATTCATCTTCCTGTTCTTCGGATAATTGTGAACCAGATAAGACATCTTTAAGTTGAGAAATTTCTTGTGTCAATTGATTCATTCTAATCGAATCTCTTTCAATTAAACTTTTTCTTTCATTTTGAAATTCTCTGGCGATTCTTTCATTCTCAATGCGATCCAACTCAGATCTCCAAATTGCTCTTTCTTCTTCTCTTCTTCTAGTTTCTTCATTTTTCCAACCCTCTAATTCTGACTTCCAATCTTCAGCAACTTGAGCTTCAGCATCTGATTGTCTTTCTTCAAGCTCATCTATTTTTTTTGCTATTGATCTCAAAATTATAGATTCTGCAGTTCTTTCATCTTTTCTTTGTCTAAAAGAAGCTGTCATAACAGATAAAACGTCTCCTCTAGATCTATCAAAATGAGAAGCAACCATTATTATTTGTCTAACATTTTCTATTAACTCAGGAGCTGAACCCTCTGGTAAAATACAACTAATATCAACTTTTTCTATTATTGGCATAGAAGCTTTAGTATCAGTATATGATTGACTTAAAATTTGAGATCCTTGTGTTCTAGTTGGATTTATATCTTCAATGATTTCGTTATCTTCTAATATTTCTGGCTCATCAATTGAATTATCACCACCAATTATCTGAAAATCAAACCCTGGAATTGGTATTCCAGTCATTGTTGAAGTTGTTTGATTCTCATTGGATGTTAATGGTACTGATTCTGATGCATCTTCTCTTCCAGATAAAACTGCATTCTTAGTCTTTTCATCAGTAGAGGGTCTAAATGTTACTTCTTCAGTAACAGTTGGAGTAAATTTTAAGTCAACACTTATATCTAATACATATCTGTGATCATCCATTATTTTTTGTAATGCTGATTCAATCCTTGATCTCATGTTATTTTCTAACATTATTTTTTGAGCTAGATATGTTGACTCTTGAGCAGATAAATTAATCATTAAGGCAAAAACTATTATCTGTTTTACTATAATCCGCATTTTAACCATAACATTTTCCTTTTTTTTTGTGGAAATCATTAATTATTTAAACTTTCTTTATAAGAGCCATCAATTTCATTATTAACTCCAGAGGCTAAAAAAGTGATTTCAACTCTTCTGTTTCTTGACTTTAATTCATTATTTAAATTTAATTCCGCGATTAATTGATTATCAATTACTCTATCAGTTGGTCTATCTCTTGGAATATACTCAGCATATCCTACTGCTTGCAAGCGGATTGGATTAACATTCATATTAATCAATTGTCTAACTACAGCTGATGCTCTGGCAGATGATAATTCCCAATTTGAAGGATATTTTGATTGAAATGATTTTGGAAGTGGATCATTATCAGTGTGACCCTCAACAGCAACATCAAAATACGAATTTTCAATCGTTGGAACAATTTTATCCAAAACCTCAACAATTTCTTGCTTTAAACTAGCTGATCCTGATTGAAAACTAATATCTGATGAAATACCAATTGTTACTCCTTTTGGTCCAGTTGTTACTTCAACAGGTTTTTCACCAGTTTCTGGGTTTGTTCCCATTTCTTCTACCATCTTATCTGCTGCTTTTTTCACATCTGCAAGCGACATTGCCTGATTCTCTATATCTTTCTTTGATCCAACGGATTTTCCCATACCATCAGCAAGTTGTTGCAGTTTAACTGGATCAACAGTTGAAATAGCTGCAAGTAAAACAAAAAAAGCAAATAAGAGGGTCATCATGTCTGCAAAAGTACCAAACCAACCTGGTAAACCTTCATCAACTTTTTTTTCACCAGTTGAAATAAATTTTTTTCTTTCTTGAGGAGTTGCTGCCATTTAATCCTCTTTTTTCCATTCTTTAGGAGGAATATACGAATTAAGTTTTTCTCTAACAATTAGAGGATGTTTTCTTTGATGAATTAACCTAGCTGCTTCAAGTTGAAGATTTTGAGCAGTACTTGAAAATATAATTCTAGTCTTAATTTTATCAGACATTGGAAGAAATAATAGATTTGCAAAAATAGCTCCGTATAATGTTGTAATTAATGCCGCTGACATACCAGAACCCAAGGCATCAGTTCCACCTCCAGAACCAAACCCAGCTAACATAACAACCAAACCCAATAAAGTACCAACCATACCCCAAGCTGGTGCCATAGTACCCATGGATTTAAATAAACCAGCTTGTGTGTTTTCTCTAATTTCTCTGTTATCAATTCTTGTATTTAAAATTTCAGTTAATTCTTCTAGAGAATATCCATCTACAACCATTTGAACTCCATCGCGAAAGAAAAAACTATCAATACTTTCAACTTGTTTTTCTAACTCGGCTGTACCTTTTCTAGCAATATCTGCTACTTCTACAGCTTCATCAACTAAATTACCTAATGAATCTTTACCACCTTTAAAAACAGCTAATATAGCAGGAATTAATTGGAGAACATCTTTTAATGGAAAAGCAACTGAAACAGAAGCAATTAGTCCTCCAAAAACAATGAAAAAACTTGGAACACTTATAAACATACCAAAGTTAGAACCTGGAAGGAGAAAAATACTCCCAATAATAGCTACTAAACCAAGTATTATTCCTGCGATTGTTGCAATATCCATTAATTTATTTCTCCCCTCTAGAAAAACTAGTTGTTTTTAGTCTGTTCTCGTGAAGTGCTTTTAATATATTTCTAACATCATCATATTCGGGATCCATTTGAAGAGCTAAATTCCAGTTGATAGTTGCTCTTTGTGGATCTCCAAGCTGATAATATATTGAACCTCTTCTAGCATAGGCTAGGGCTAAATTTGGATTAAGATCAAGAGCGGTTTCTACTTCTTGTAAAGCTTCTCTATAGTCTCCAGAATGAAAATATCTTAATGATCTTGATAAATGTCGCATTGCCATATTAATATTTTTTTGAGAAATATTTTTATCCAAGTTTAATGAGTAGACAGAATCAGATAATGAAACCGATTTTTGTTTAAGCAAAGAAACTTGTGTTGATAAATTTTTAACTTGATGCCTAGATAACTTTAATGAATCTCTTAAAGAACTAACAGCACCATCTGCAGCAATAAGAGTTGAATCCATAAATGAATTATTTTTACCAATTAATCTATCTGGTAATGGTGAAGGTGCACCAGGTATGCCAGGGAGTGAAGGAGCTGTTTTAGGTATAGCCATGGTAAAATTAAATACTATTCCTGGGTGTTTTTCTGAATATTTATTTGAAAATTCGGGTAAATTTTCTATGTGGGTGAATCCTAAGCCCAGGCGGTAATCCGAGGTAAGGGGGATGCGGAGTCCCACATTGATGCCTGTTCCATCAAATTCACCCACAAAATCTAATCCTCCCCATTTAGGCATTAAAGGAGTATTTAAATAAACTCCTGCAAATACTCCTGCATTAAATCCCTGAGATAAAGAAGTATCTGTGCTTGATGTACTATTAATTGACTCAGGAGTTATTGAAAAGCCACCTGTTCCAAAACCCATAAAAGTCCTTGCAGTATATTCACCAAAATCTTTTACGCTTCCAACAGCAGCAAAAAAAGATAATTGTTTTGGATCTAATCTCAAACCTTCATTCGCATCATTTTCAAATATAATATCATGCAATCCAATAGATACTGACATGTCTTGTCTTACAAACACCTTATATTGAGTATGAAAACCAAATTCAACTGGAGGAATGTAAGTTGAACTTAAGATTTTTTCAACTGCAGATGTATCTGCACCTTGTCCTGACGAAAACCCAAATGTAAATCTGTCAGAAAAATCAATATTAAAAAAAACACCTTTTGTAGTATTAAAAGGTGCAAAATTGTGTACTTCTGTTGTAAAACCAGAAGTAAATAAATATGGTGATCTAGCAATAAAAGTTGTTGGAATTTTCATCATATAACCTGGGTGTGTAAATGACACTCTAGTTATAGGTAAAACTATATTGTTGAAGCAAATGAAAAAAAATATGACTTTAGTTAAATTTTTTAAAAACATAATATCTTAATATTTTTTTGAAAGCTCTATTTTAGCTAACCTTAAGTATTCACTTTTAGGAAAAAAATCAACAATTTCAGTATAAGCTTCTCTAGCATTAGAGAAATTTCCTAAATTTTTAAAAATAATACCTTTTAAAATGATACCATCATCTTGCTTGTCAGATTCTTTTAGAATTACAAGTTTATCTAGAGTTTTCAAAGCATTTTCATATTTTTTTAAATTATAAAAACTTTCAGCTAACCAATATAAAACATTACCTTTTGTAATAACTGAATAATTATCAATATTTAACTGATTAAAATTTTCAATTGCTAAGTTATAATCACCTTTTTGATAAGCTATAACACCATTTACATACAAGTTATTAAATATTTTTTTGCTATTATTCTCAACTAAAGATTTTCCAGGAGTTTGAATCAATGAAATTTCATAATCTTCTAAATTTGACACTAAATTATCGCTAATATAATATTTTTGGTAGTCATTATCATTAAGAGCGTTAAATTTATTTTTTGAACCTAAATATTCCGAAATTATTTGCTTTAATTCATTGTTTTGTATTTCTAGTTCATTTAATTTTTTATCCAGTGATTTTTCTACCCTATTAAGCCTTGCTGAAATTTTTTTGTAATTATTACGTTCTTCAACCATTAAATCTTTGCTAAAATTTGTTGGAATATTATCAATTTTTTGTTGAATATCTTCCAACATTAATGCTATTTCTTTAGTAGATGCCATAAAAACTGATCCACTAGGTTTTTTATCTAAGAAAAATGACACTTTTGAGGGTGGAGCTTTAACAAGATGATCTACTTTTTCTTTTCCTGTTGAGGGTTCAATTACTACACCTAAATCTAAAAAAAATGCATCTTTTTCATTTGATTCCTGAGAAAATGCATTAAATGAAGACATAAAAAAAAGAAAAAAGAAAAAATTAAGATTAATCTTCATTACTCGTATTCTTCCCAGTCGATAGTATAAGAATAACCTAAAAATGAACCAATATCTGATGGTACAATCAATTCAAATTCTCCACTTGCACCTGGAAGTAATGAAGAATCTGTTGTTATTCCTGAGTCAAAAGTATAATACGAACCACCAACAAAACTAGTCAATGTTCTTGTTTCTCCACTCCAGTTTTTTCTAAGAACAAAATTTACTTTTACAAAATCTGCTCTTTGTCCACCTACATTTTTAACTTGACCTGTAAAAGTAACATTATTCGACTTGTCTTTTTTTTCAGCAATATTACCGACGAGTACTATATTTGCAGCTCTTTCTCTACTTGAGACTCGGTTTGAAGAACTATCAGATACATATCTTGGTTCTGCAAGTTTAGGCATTGGAGGAGGTGAATATGATTCTCTAATCTGTTCAGGTACATATTCTTGGTCTTCTTGAGCCATAACATTCTCAATAATTCGAACAACATTTGATCTATCAATTACAAGAAAGCCAACAAGAGTCTCTACTTTCAATGTTTCTTCATCTTGATAAACAATTTTACCAAAAACTGTACTACCATTATTTAAAATGATTTCTTTTTGATAAATAGACAACGGATTAACCCACATTTCACTTCTGGCTTGTAAGTCTCTTAATTGGCTAGATAAATTATCTATCTCTGCACCCATTTTCTTTAATTCAAAACTAATCTCAGTTAAGACATATTGATCTTGAGGTACTCTCTCTTCACTATCAAGATTTGGTTGCTCAGAAAGACTTTTTTGGCCTTGATTGTCATTAGATTGGGATGTTGTTTCTGGACCGATGGTTAATTCGATTCCTTCTAAGTCTGATGCTTCGACATTAATATTTAGATTAGCTGTTTCAGTGTCTTTGTTAGCTCTTAATAAATATTTACCAGCTTGAATTTTTTTAAATTGAAAGGAACCTTTTTTATTAGTTTTTTCATTAGCTATCTCTTCATTAGAGTCATTAAATAAAACAACAATTGCATTAGATATATTTTCACCAGTTATATCTAATACGTTTCCAGAAATTTTATAATTTTTAGCAAACGTAAAGTTTACTAAAAAGAACATAACTAGGAACAATAACGTATTTTTAGTTAATCGTTTCAATACTACCTCAGATTTTTTTGTATAGTCTACCTCGGATTTGGTATGACATATATAACCCAATTGTAACTTTTTTAAGGTATATATGTCAAGAAAAATTAGATTTTTTTTTTAAAAGGAAAATTAGACTAAAAATTTATTTTTAATTTACTGTCTTTTATGGCAATAATTTTTATTTTAAAGTAGATTTCTATTTCTTTTTTCTATTTAATTTTATAGTGAAATTAATTGTTTTTTAAAAACTCAACAAGGTCAACTAATTCATTTGCATCTATATTTAACTGATAAGCTGATAACATTAAGCTATGTTTTAATCTATTTATTTTCTTTATTTTTTCTTCAGGTACTATTTGAGTGAAATCACCTATAGAAGTAATAATATATGGATTTGACATTTTAATACCTTTTCCATGAATTTTTCTTCCATCATTTAAAATTATTTCATACGCCTCGTAACCATGAGCAATTGTTTCATTTGGTAAAATGATTGATCTATAAATTGATTCCTTACTTTGGTTTTTAGCCCAACCATCGAGATTTGGTCCTAAATCCGAACCATTATTTTCAATTTTATGACAAGCAATACATTTTTGAGCAACAATTTTTCCTTTGTCATAATCTCCCTCAAATTTGGATAAATCATTTATTGAAGGATATTCATTTAAAAAATCTTCTGAATTCTCACTAATCATTTCGAATAATTCAATTTTTTGTGGGTTATAAATTTCTTTCTCTGCCAACTCCTTCAGAAGATCATATTCTTTCCACTCTGAAAAAGCTCTGTTTAATATCCACCAATGGGCTTCTTTAGATAAGAGAAAATTTTCTCTTATAGATAAATCTATCATAACTTTTGCAGCTTTATAATCCATTGTAAATGCTATAGCATCTAAAGATTGTCTTCTTTCATTAAATTTTAATGATTCTGATAATACTCTTTGTAGATGAAAATCAATAGATGAAGGCGGATGCAATCTCCAAGCGATATCAGAAAATTTATCTGACCAGAGCAAAGAATTGGAATCACCTATTTTTTCCAGAAGATTCATAAACAACTCTTCTTCAACACCAAATGAACCAATTCCTAATGCTTCAAGATAAGTTTTATCATTTCCATTATATTGTTCTGCAATTGAAATTAATATAGGTAATTTCTTGATTGGATTCACATCCCTCAAAGAAGTTGCTACTTCTCTTCTAACTGCAGGTGAAATGTCTTTAGACATTTTTTTTGCTATTTTTAGTAAATCAATATTATTATCTCTAAGAGCTCTATATGCAACCAATCTCAATTCTTCATCCTTTGAATCAAGCAAAGTAAAAACTTTTTCTTGTCCTTCATTTCCTAAATCAACTAACAACCAAACAGCCCTAGCTGCAAGATATTTGTTTTTATTTTTAAGTAGTTTGTTTAACTCTTTAATTGATTTTTTATGATTTTTCTTAATTAATTCATGACCAAGATTTCTTACATTTACAGCCGGGCTTTTTAATGCGGAAATTGAACCTTTAAGAGTATTTAATTCAAAATTGTCAATTTTTGGTGTAAACCCTTTTGGTGCTATTCTATAAATAGTACCTGATTTACTTTCATCTAAGTCTTGATGCCCACCAACTCTACCGTCATACCAATCAGAAACATAAATAGCACCATCTGGTCCTACTGCCACATCAGATGGTCTAAATAAAGTTTTTATTTCTTCATTATTTACACTTTTTGAACCCCCTAAAAAATCAGTTCCTGCAAATTCATTTTCTTCATTGGAAGTAATAAAATTAAATCTTTCCAAAGTAAAAGTTGATCCTGATAATTTTGGAAAATAACCAAAAACTACATTTTTTCCTGCCTCACAAGCTAAAAACATGCCTTCCCATTTTTTTCCAAGAGATCCATTTTCATAAAAAACATTACCCGTCGGGGAACCACCACCATAGACATCTCCTGATGGCATTACACCTGGGTCATCTTGTCTCCACTCAGCCTCAGGAATTGTTTGATATGGTCTTTTGTCAGCTTGCCATGTTTTTTTTCCATTAGCTGAAGCAAAACCTGCATTTCCATATTCTAAAACGTGAGTTACTCTTGAAGCAGGTGGGTCATCATTATCACTATGAAAAACATCACCAAATGATGTAATTGATTGTTCATAGCTGTTACGAAAATTATGTCCTATAATTTCTACATTTGAACCATCATCATTCATTTTAGCAACAAATCCACCAACATAGATGTGACCATCATCACTTTTTTTACCAGCTATATCTAATGGATTTATTGGAAATTCAAATGGACCTATAGGTTTTGGATTATAAGGACTCCCAATTCGAAAAGTTTTTCCAGATTTATCTGTAAACATCGCTCCACAATTTCCTGAATTGAAATACCATTTTCCACTAGGACCAACAGTAACAGAATGAAGACTATGATCATGATTAATTCCACTAAAACCACTCAAAAGAATCTCTTTATTATCAATATTTTCTTCAAACTTTAAATTTCTATCTACATCTGTATAAATAATTAAATGCGGAGGTTGTGAAACTACAACTTTGTTATCAATAACTGCTATTCCTAATGGAGCTACTAATGATGAATCTTGTAAAAAGACATAACTTGTATCAGCCAAACCATCAAAGTTTAAATCTTCTAAAACAACAATTCTATCTCCCTTTTTTTGTCTATTCCAATTAAAACGATATCTCACTCCTTCCGCAACCCAAATTCTTCCAAATCTATCTATATCAATATTAGTTGGATTATAAAATAATGGGGATTTTGCCCAAATTGTTACTTCTAAACCTTCTGGAACTTTTATTAAGTCTACTGGAACACTAGTTGAATGTTGTTGACTTATATCTAACTTTTCAGAAAAAATTGGTCTTGTAAATAAAATGATTGAAATTAGAAAAATTGTTTTTTTCATGATTCAAACCCCCAACAAATATTAATCAATTAATAAACTAACTATAAAAAATTTTATACTATAATATATAGAATGATAGAAATAAAGGCACTAATTAATGCATATGGTAATTGTGTTCTCACGTGATCAATATGATTAGAACCTGCAGCCATAGAAGAAATTATTGTAGTATCAGAAATGGGTGAACAATGGTCACCAAAGATTCCGCCTCCTAAAACTGACGATAAAAAAATTGCTTGAGAATCTGGAAAATTTTGTGAAATAGTTATTGATATTGGAACCATTATAGCAAATGTTCCCCACGATGAACCTGTGGAAAATGCAATTAAACATGATGTTAAAAATAGACTGATTATGATTATTTTTTCATTTAAAAAAGGTGGTATTAATGTTGAAATATATATTCCTGTACCCAATTGATTAATTACTTCTCCCATTGAAAAAGCTAACAGCAATAATGTTACCACAGGAAACATTTTAGCCATACCCTTAAAAATCAAATCAAAAAAAACTCCTGAGTGAAATAACTGTCTATTTAGACAACCAATCAATATCAAGGTGCCAATAACTGACCACAATACAGAAGTTGAACCGTCTGCATTTGAAAGAATTTTCCAAAGTTCCGAATTAATACCATCAGGAGAATTTCCTATACCTGTAAAAAGCATGCTTAAAATCATTAAAAAAATCATTGAAAAAATTGGTAAAATAAATTTTATTATTTTAGAATTTTTTATAATTATATCACTGGAATTATTAAAACTATCAATTACTATATTTGATTTTTTTTTATTTAATTTTCTCTTGTTTAAAAACTTATTCTGTGCAACTCTCATAGGACCAATATTCAAATTAAAATAAATTGAAATAAACAATATTAAAATTGTAACTATTGGATAAAAATTATATTTAATACTGCTAAACAAAAATAATACTGGATTTTCTATTCCTTGAACAACCAATAATCCAATAATAAATGCTCCCCATCCATTAAATGGAAATAAAATACATATTGGAGCAGATGTGGAGTCACAGATATAGGCAAGTTTTTCTCGACAAATTTTATGCTTATCAATTAGCGGTTTTCCAACGGTTCCTGATATTAATGCAGTTATTGAACTTTCTATCGTAATAAAAACACCAATTAAAAAAGGAATTAATTGAGCTTGAAAACCATTTTGAACAATTTTTCTTTTTTCAATCCAATCAATAAAAGCTTGAATTCCTCCTGATGAATTCAAAAGATTTAATATTGATCCAACACCTAAACTATATAAGATTATTTTAGTATTACTATTTGAACTAAAAACATCGACTATACCATTAATAGTAGCAGCCGATGCAAAAAAGGGATTCCAATTTTCTAATATTAACCACCCAAACCATATACCTACTAATAAAGATAAATAAATCTGTTTTTTCCATATGGCAATTATTAACGCAAATATTGGAGGTAATACAGAAAATATTTCATGGTGATTTAATTCCAAAATTATTACAATTCATCAATTGATGATTTTAATAAAATATTTGCTTTTTCACCTATATCATTCAAATCATTTAAACAAATAGATAACATTTTTACTGCGTCAATTGCAGAAACTGTTACACTTTTATCTTTGTTTTCCCATAAAACAACATTGCAGGGCATCATTACTCCGACTTCTGGTTCTTTAGAAACTGCTTGATGTGCTAATGCTGGATTACATGTACCTAGAATAATAAATTTTTTAAAATCAACGCCTAATTTTTCTTTAAAAGCTTTTTGAATATTGATTTCAGTCAATACACCAAATCCATTTTTTAATAAATTATCCCTTATTTTTGAATTTATATATTCAAAATCTTTTTCAATTGTTTTTTGAAAATAATAGTTCATTTTTTTCTTTTCCTATTTTTTAGATTTTTAATTAAAGAAAATTTTTCCTTTTCAGTTAATGCAAAAATTTTATTTATGATATTTGTCTTTTGATCAACTGTCATATCGATTAATTCATATTTTTTTCTTAAAATTAACTTTTGATTATTAATTTTATACCCAGCATAAAACCCTAAGCTTGTCATTAAATTTACAGCAGTTGATTTTATAAACTTTTCTCCCCGATTTAAATCATTAGGTTTAGATTCAAATAAATTTAATGTGCCTAATTCCTCATTTTTTATCCACCAAATCAATACGTTTCCCATTAAATTTCCCATAAAGTTTCCCAAAACCAAGCCAGTAGCAGAGTTGTAAATTATATTCTTTTTGTGGGGTTTTATAATTTTTGAAGACAACCTATCTATAGAGCTTAAGTCTTTAATATTTAAAATATAATTTGAAAAAGAAGATTCCAGAATAATTTTATCTTTTTCAATCTTCATAAATTCAAAACCTTTAAGAGTGTCTGATGAGGTCAGTATAAACTCTATATTTTCTGATTTTAAAACTATTCCAATATTTAATAATATGAAAAAAAATGATTTAATAAAAAAATTGTTCATGCGTATATGGATAAGGCTTGTTTAAGAACTGATACATCAATGGGAGTTTTACCATATACTTCTCCATCAAGGTTTAAACTCTCATTAAAATTTGGCCTAAGAGAAAATTCTTTTACTTGATAATATTTTAAAACTTCATGTTCAACATGCGATCCATCAAAAATTTTAGGGAACATATTCAAGAGTTTCAATGTTTGAGTTTCAGGAACTACTATTAAATCCAATAAACCATCATCTAGTTTTGCTTTTGGTGCAATTTTCATCCCTTTTCCAGTATGAATTGTATTACATGCAATTATAAATGAAAACTTCTGATTAAATTCTTTACCATTTAAAAAAAGCTTTGCTAATCTTTTTTTATTTGTAAAGACATGTAATAATGTAGTTATATTATATCTTTGTGGTCCTAACCATCGAAGTTTTTCAGCAGAAATATTTATATCTGTTACCAATCCCCAACCTATAATATTAATACTAAAAATTATTTTATCAACCATTTGTATTTTTGCTACATCAATAAATCTTATTTTTTCTTTTATTATATTGTTTACAGCTTGTTCTGGATTTAAAATTCCAATATCATGCATGAAAGAATTTCCTGTCCCTGCTGGAATTATACCTAATGGTAATTTTACATTGTCTTTTCTAGATAACATTCCATTAACCACCTGATGAATTGTTCCATCTCCACCTACTATACAAATACCAGAAACATCATATAAATCAATAGTATTTGCAATTAATCTTTCATGACCAGGATATTCAGTTGTTATGATATTTAATTCGAAATTATTTTTTTTTAAAATTGGGGTAATTAAATCTATTATTTTATTACTTGGCTTAGGTCCAGAATTTGGATTAAAAATTATAATTAATTTTTTCAAAATATATCTATTCTAACTTATTTATTATTAAATAAAAAAAATTTTTGTTAAATGCAATTAATATTAATACAAGTTAAATTAATATTATGAAAAAACGATTAATTATCACAATTATCTTTTTACTTATTTCATCTTCTTATGGAAAAAAAGTAAATATCAAACTTGCTACTTTAGCAGGTAATGGCTCTCCATGGGATTTAAGATTAAGGGAAATGGGTCAAAACTGGAAAGATGAATCTAACGGAGAAGTAAGATTAACAATTTATCCAGGTGGAGTTGCAGGAGATGAATCTTCTGTAATAAGAAAAATGCGAATAGGACAACTAAATGCAGCTTCCATCTCTACAGAAGGTTTATCAAAAATTGTTCCTGACTTTGCAGCTATTTCTCATATTCCTCTCTTGTATAACTCAGATGAAGAAAAAGATTACGTTACACAAAAAATGTCTCCCGATTTAATTTCAAAACTTGATGAAAAAGGTTTCAAATTTATTCATTGGGGTGAAATTGGTTGGGTTAGATATTTTGCAAAATCTCCAGTTTTAATACCAGATGATCTTAAAAAACATAAAATGTTTGTATGGGCAAATGAATCTCAAGACCTTGAAATGCATAGAAAACTTGGTTTTAATCCAGTTCCTCTTGCAGCAACAGATTTAACAGTAGCACTCCAAACTGGAATGGTAACAACTTTTAATACAACTCCAATTGTCGCATTAGGAAATCAGTGGTTTGCCGCAGCAAAACATATGACAAACTATAAATGGGCTCCTCTAATGGGTGCAACAATCATTAAAAATGAAACATGGTCTGCTATTCCCGTTAAAATACAAAATCTTATTTTATCTGCATCTAAAAAAGCTGAAATTGATTTAACAAATGAAATAAGAAGACTTGATGATGAAATTATAGATGTTATGACTGATTATGGCTTAGTAAGTCATGACTTAAATCAAGATCAAATTGAAAAATGGGAAGAGTTTGTAGATTTAATTTATCCGTACATCAGAGGAAAAGTAGTACCAAGCGAATCTTTTGATAGGGCTATTAAATATCGCGATGAATTTAGATCGTCAAAATAGTTATTTATAATTAGGATAATAAATTTCATTTTCAACATCTTCATAAGTAATTTTTTTATTAAAATTAGATGCAATTGAATAAGCAATATTTGTTGAAATTTTTCGTATTTCATTAATTGAAGGATATATTTTTCCATTTTTTAAATCGTCCTGAGAAGTCATTTTCGATAAAGTATGGGCTGCATTAAGAAATATTTCGTCAGTAATTATATCAATTTTTGATAACAAAACCCCTAATCCAATTCCAGAAAAAACATAAGCATTATTAGCTTGAGAAGTATGAAATTCTTTTTCACCACTAATAATAGTTTTAAAAGGACTTCCACTGCTAAATATTGCCTTCCCTTTTGTATTTAAAAAAACATCTCTCGCAGTACATTCTGAATTTGATGTTGGATTAGATAATGCAAAAATAATAGGTAAATCATTTATTTTTAACATTTGTTGTAAAATCTTTGGAGTAAATGCATTTTTGACACCAGAAGCTCCAATTAATATTGTAGGTTTAATTTTCTTAATACAGTCCAACAAGTTTTTTTCAACTTGTAAATCTTTCATGTACAACTGTTTTTCTCTATTTAAATTTTTTCTATCATTAACAACCAATCCATTTGAGTCGAATAAAAATATTTTTTTCCTTGCTTCTTTAATGCTCTGTCCATCTTGTGAAATTTGTTTGCAAATCAAATTTGCAATTCCTATTGATGCAGACCCAGCACCGTAAAATAATATTCTTTGTTCTGAAATTGTTGTTTTTAATTTTCTCATTGCTGACAAAATTCCTGCTAAAACCACACATCCTGTTCCCTGAATATCATCGTTAAACATTCTATATTTATTTTTATATTTTTGTAAAAAATTAGATGCATTTTTATTTCCAAAATCTTCAAATTGAATAACTGCTTTTGGAAAAACTTCTTCAAAAGATGAAATTATTTCATCGATGAAATTTTTATATTCAGATCCCTTAATTCTTTTATGCGGCAATCCTAAATACATTGGATCATCAATTAATTTTTGATTATCAGTGCCAACATCAATGGTAACTGGTAAACATTTATTTGGATTAACGCCAGCACATATAGTATACAATACTAACTTTCCAACTGGAATACCCATCCCATTTGCTCCTAAATCTCCTAAACCTAAAATTCTTTCTCCATCAGTACAAACAATGATTTCAATGTTTTTATTATTCCAATTCCTTAATAATGATTTTACTTTTCGTCTAAAATTATATGAAATATACAAACCTTTTGGTCGCCTATAAATGTGACCATAATGTTGACATGCCTCACCTACTGTTGGTGTATAAATTATTGGCATCATTTCTTCAATATTGTCAAGTATTAACCTGTAATATAAGGTTTCATTTCTACTTTGCAATTCTGTAAGAAAAATATATTTCTCAAGATTGTTAGGTTTTTTTTTAAAATTTTCATATGCTCTATTTATTTGATCTTTTAGATTGGATATTTTAGGAGGTAATAAACCATTTAAATTAAAAATTTTTCTTTCTTCTAATGTAAATGAAGTTCCTTTATTAAGGTTAGGATCATTAAGTAATTCAAAATTACTTTTTATTATTTTTTTATTTGTCTTGTTTTTCATTAGTATTTACTTAATTAATTTATTCTATATAGAAAATTTTGATTTTTTTTTAAAAAAAATTTGTGAAATGATAGGGTTTACATAAATTACACGTATAAATTTAGTTAAAAAATGTAATCCATGAATGAAAAACAAAAAAAAACTTTTAAATACCTTGTAACTATGAGATGGTATGTTGAAACCGATGAAGAATTAATATCTGGTGCTATTGAAACTGATAATAAATTACTTAACTTGGTGCAACATCGGTCTAATGGTGAACCTTGTAATGATGAAAGTCCAACAAAAAATTTTCAAGGTTATGCCGTATTACCTCATCACGATTTCATGGGTGAAAAACCTATATATATGTCAAAAGATAAAATTAAAGGTTAAAGTTTAAATGACAAGTGAAAAATCAGATAAAAACGGTCTCGGTGATATAATTGTTGCCCCATTAAATAAACTAGTTAATTGGGGAAGAGCTGCATCACCTTGGTATTTTCAATTTGGATTAGCTTGTTGTGCCATAGAAATGATGGCAACCGCTGCAGCTAGGCATGACTTAGAAAGAATAGGTATGTTTCCTAGGTCTTCTCCGCGTCAAGCTGATGTTATGATTGTTGCTGGAACTGTTACAATGAAAATGGCAACACGAGTTAAAAGACTTTATGAACAAATGGCTGATCCAAAATACGTAGTATCGATGGGTAGTTGTGCAACAAGTGGCGGACCATATTGGCAATATGGTTATCATGTCTTAAAAGGTGTAGACCTTGTTGTCCCTGTAGATGTATATGTTCCAGGATGTCCTCCGAGACCAGAAGCACTTATTGAAGGGTTATTAAAACTTCAAGAACAAATTCTATTAGAAACTCCAATTCAAGATACTGTAACAAAAAATCTCAGACAACTTTTCAAAAAAACTAACAAAACAAAGAAAATTTCTGCTTAAAACCCCTACCTCGCGGTAAAAAGTTTTCCTGTTTAAATTAAATAGTTATAATGAATTCAAATGATATTAAACCTTTATTAAAGAACTATTTATTATCTAATCTTAAAAGCAGAAAAAATCTTTCAATTGGCATAGAAATAGAAAATATTTTATACGATTATAATCTAAAAAGAATAAATCCTGATTTATCTTCAATTATATCAACTGAAGCATTACAAAAACAATTAATAGAAAATGATAATTTAAATATTTCGATAGAACCGGGAGGACAAATCGAATATGCTTCTTCTCCAAACTCAAACTTAAAAACCCTACATAATGAAATATTAATCTATAGAAAAAAATTGATAGAAATTTGTAATGATGAAAAAATAATTATATCTGATTTTGGGGTTGACTCAATTTATAAACATGATCAAGTTCCTATTACAAATCGAAAAAAATATCAACTAATGTATAAACTCTTTTCTAAAAAGGGTAGATTGAGTCATGAAATGATGCTTAACACTGCAAGCATTCAATTAAGCTTAGATTATTCATCTTTAGAAGAAGCAGAAACTTTAGCTTTTTTAAGTGATAACATACATCCCCTGCTTAGTATTATATTTTCGAACTCTCCCTTTTGGCATTCAAATACAACTAATAAAAAAAATATTAGAGAATTAATTTGGTCACAAACTGATTCTGATAGATGTAATTCATTGGTAGAGCACGGAATAATTCATAAACAAAATCTAATTAATAATTATATTGATTTTCTATTAAGCGTACCCACTATTTTTCAAGAATCATATAATAATATATCAGATTTTAATGGATCATTGGAAAAATATTTAAATCAACTAAAAAATAATAATGAAATTAATAATGAAAAGATCAAATCCGTATTGCGTCAAATTTTTACCAACGTAAGATTTAAAGATATACTAGAAATAAGGGGAGCAGATACACCTCCATTTGGATACGAGTTAGCACCAGTATCTTTTTTAAAAGGATTGTTTAGAAATGAAAAGTCTTTAGAAAAATTATTTGATTTATGTAATAATTGGAAAATAAATGATAGATTAAATTTAATTGAGTTATCTAAAAACTTAAATTTAAATGAAGTATGGAATGGTAAAAAAATTGTTTCTTGGTGTGAAGATTTGATTTCAATTGCAATTGATGGATTAGATTCTGATGAACATATCTATTTAAATTCTTTTACTAATGAATTTTTAAAAAATGGTCCATTTAGTTTATCAATCCAAAAATCATATAATAAAAATAATTTATCTATTAAAGAATTTGTTAAAAGAAGATGGTTTGAAAAAAAGGAAATATTTGAATAAAAATTAATCTAATAAGGTTGCTTTAATATATTCTTGATTCATTTTTGCGATATTTTTGATTGAGATTTCCTTTGGACACTCTGACTCACAAGCACCAGTATTTGAACAATGTCCAAAACCTTCAGCATCCATTTGATCAACCATATTAATTACTCGTTTTTGTCTTTCTGGATGACCTTGTGGCAATAAAGAAAGTTGAGCAATTTTAGCAGATACAAATAAACTCGCAGATGAGTTTTTACATGAAGCAACGCAAGCTCCACAACCAATACACGCTGCAGCATCAAAAGCTTCTTTTGCTGTTTCTTGTGAAATTGGTATTGCATTTCCATCTGGAGCACTTCCAGTATTTATAGAAATAAAACCACCTTCTTGAATTATTCTATCAAATGAAGATCTATCAACAACCAAATCTTTAATTATTTTAAATGGTTTTGCTCTCCATGGTTCTATGGTTATAGTATCTCCATCTTCAAAATTAAACATATGTAATTGACATGCAGTTGTTCCTTTTAAAGGTCCATGAGGCTTACCATTTATTGTCATTGAACATGTACCACAAATTCCTTCTCTACAATCATGTTCGAATGCAATAGGGTCTTTTTTATTTTTAATTAAATCTTCATTCAAAACATCAAGCATCTCTAAAAAAGACATATGAGAGTTTATATTTTCTATTTTATGTGATTCAAAATAACCTTTTGATTCAACATTTTCCTGTCTCCAAATTTTTAAATATAATTTAATTAATTTCATTATTTATAACTTCTTTGTGATGGTTTAACAGATGTGAAATTTAATTTTTCTCGATTTATCTTTGGTTCATTATTTTTACCTTCATATTCCCAAGCAGAGACATAATCATATTTTTCATCATCTCTTAATGCTTCACCTTCTTTTGTTTGGTACTCATTTCTAAAGTGACCACCACATGATTCATTTCTATCTAAAGCATCTCTCATCATTACTTCACCAAGCTCAATAAGGTCTGCAACCCTTCCTGCTTTTTCAATTTCTAAATTAATAGTGTTTAATTTACCTGGCACTGTAACATTTTTCCAAAAATCTTCTTTTAAATCTTTTATTAATGAGATTGCTTTTTCTAAATCATTTTTATTTCTTGACATTCCACAAAAATCCCACATTATTTTACCTAATTTTTTATGAAAACTTTCAACAGTTTTAGTTCCATTATTTGATATTAAATTGTTAAGCTTATCTTTTACTTTTTCTTCAGTTAATTTGAACTCTGAGTGATTTACTGAGAACTTTTCATTTGATATTTCACTAGACAAATATGTTCCAATAGTGTAAGGTAAAATGAAGTATCCATCTGCTAAGCCTTGCATTAAGGCTGATGCACCCAATCTATTAGCTCCATGGTCAGAAAAATTACACTCTCCAATTGCAAACAAGCCTGGCAAGGTTGTCATTAAATTATAATCTACCCATAAACCACCCATAGTATAATGAACAGCTGGATAGATTCTCATTGGTGTTAAATAAGGGTTTTCTCCTGTAATTTTACTATACATATCAAATAAATTACCATATCTGGAGCTAACAACGTCTTTACCAAAATTATTGATTGCATCTCTAAAATCCAAATATACTGCCTGCTTAGTACTACCAACACCATAACCTTCATCACATCTTTCTTTTGCAGCTCTAGATGCTATATCTCTCGGTACTAAATTTCCAAAAGCAGGATATTTTCTCTCCAAATAATAGTCTCTTTCTTCTTCGGGTATATTTTCAGGGCTTCTTTCATCATTTTTCTTTTTGGGGACCCATATTCTTCCATCATTTCTCAATGACTCAGACATTAAGGTTAACTTTGATTGATAATCACCAGAAACTGGTATACAAGTTGGATGAATCTGAGTAAAACATGGGTTCGCAATCATTGCACCTTTTTTATATGCTTTCCATAATGCTGTAACATTACTTCCCATTGCATTTGTGGATAAATAATAAACATTTCCATAACCTCCTGTTGCTAAAACAACAGCATCGGCATAATGGCTTTTTATATTACCGTTTATCAAATTTCTTGTAATTATTCCTTTCGCTTTTCCATTAATGACCACAACATCTAACATTTCATGTTTTGTGTTCATTATTACATTTTTTTTTGCAATTTGTCTGCTTAATGCACTGTATGCACCTAAAAGCAATTGTTGACCAGTTTGTCCCCTAGCATAAAATGTTCTTGATACTTGAACACCACCAAAAGATCTGTTGTCGAGAGTTCCACCATATTCTCTAGCAAAAGGAACGCCTTGCGCGACGCATTGGTCAATTATATTACCACTAACCTCCGCTAACCTATAAACATTTGCTTCTCTTGATCTATAATCTCCACCCTTAATGGTATCATAGAACAACCTGTAAATACTATCACCATCATTTTGATAATTCTTTGCAGCGTTAATTCCTCCCTGAGCTGCAATTGAGTGGGCTCTTCGAGGACTATCCTGAAAACAATATGCTTTAACATTATAACCCATTTCTGCTAGTGAGGCAGATGCAGATGCGCCTGCTAATCCAGTGCCAACAACTATAACACTTAATTTCTTTTTATTAGCTGGACTTACAAGGGGTAAACTTGATCGATATTTAGTCCATTTTTTTTCTAGCTCACCATCTGGAACATTTGAGTTTAATATATTTTTTTTTTCATTCATATCAAATAATTAATACTAAAATTAATATAAAAAGTTCCTCAAAACACCAAACCAAAAGGCGATAAAAAAGAAACCACCGGGTATAAACAACCAAAAAATTGATGATATTGAGAATAAAATATTACCTATCCGTGTATTTTTGATACCAAAAGTTTGTAATGCTGATTGATAACCATGTTTTAGATGAGCACCCAAAAGAATCATTGATAAAAGATACAAAATTGTTATAAAAATATTACCGAATCCAATTGAGCTTGATGTAACTAAGTAATAATAATTGTGTTCATGATTATCTCTGAAATTGAACCAAAAAGTTGATAAATGAATTGTCATAAAAATAAAAATAATTGAGCCTGATACTACCATATAATTTGAAAAAAAAGATGTTTTTTTTGATTTGTTTTTAACTTCGAATGTTTTTTTTCTGTTTTGAATATTTAGTTGAATAGAATTATATACATGTAAAAATATAATTAAGGCTAAAACAATTTCAATAAGTATAATAAGAGGTCTAACAGCTTCTAACGTAGTAACAAGTTTATTAAAAACATCTCTACCAGCGAATACAATTAAATTATTTATAAAATGAACAACCAAAAAAAGTGAAAAAAGAATACCTGTAGTTGCAACTACAAGTTTTTTACCGATTGTTGAATTATAAAATTTTAATATTTTTTTCACTAAATCTAGAATATATAACAAATAAATTTACAACTACACAATTGTAAATAAAATTCGGATTTTTTTTTTTTACAATTAACCCTGTAATCTGAAATTTACAGGAATTGAAATCCAAACACCAACAGATCTATCGCGTTGTTTTGCTGGTTTGAACTTAGTTTTTTTAATAGCAGTCATAGCAGCTTCATCCAAACCAGTATTAGGAATCCCTTTAAGAACAACTGTTTCTGTAACTTTTCCTTTTTCATCAACAAAAGCTTGAATAACTACAGTTCCTTCAATACCAGCTTCTTGTGCAATTTCTGGATATCTTATGTTTCTTTGTATAGCACCATATCCACCTACAGGTACAGGAGGGTCATCATAAGGTATAAATCTTACTTTAGGACCTTGATTTGGTGGTGGTGGTGGTGAATCCCATTCAACAAAATCATCTAACTCTGTTTCCTCAATAGTGACATCATCTGCAAGATCTTCATTTTCTGACTCAACTGGAATTGATGGTCTAGAAGGAGGTGGCGGCAATTCAAACTGTTGAGTTTGAGGAATATCAAATTGCTCTATTTCAATAGAAATTTCTTTTTCTAAAAATTCTTTAGCAACAAACCTTGGATATGCAACTAATAAAGTAATTAGTAATAAAATACTCACTAAAGTTGTTATCCTTACAATGATAGGATATCGTAACTTAAGAGAAATACTTTCTTTTTTTCTTAACATTATAATGGAGCTGCTGTTTTAGATGAATAGTTTATTTTTAAGGCATCTGCTTCTCTTAATTCATTGTGAATATCTCCAATTAATTGCATAGAAGCTTCTTTATCTGCTTTCAAGGAAACAGTTATCTGTGGATCGCTAACTCTTTTATCATACATTACATGTTTTACATTTTGCATAGGAATAATTTTATCATCAATTGAAATTAATCCATCTTTTGATATAAAAACATGTGATGTGTGTCTTTTTGATTCTAGCCTTTCAATTTTTCTAGCTTGAGGTAAGAACACATTAAGACCTTCATACTCTCTAAGGACTGTTGTAACCATAAAAAAAATCAAAAGCATAAAAATGATATCTGGCATAGATGAAGTTGGTATTTTACTTTCTGCTTTTGTCTTTGCTTTAAATTTCATTAATTAGTCTCCGCAATAGATATTCTAGTTGCATTAGCCATTTTAAGTTGGTCTAAAACTTCAACATATGATTGATATTTAGCCTTTGGATGTGTTTTAACAGAAAAAATTAGTTTATCATTTGCAATCATTTTTTCTGTAATCACTGACCTTAAATCTCGCATAGGAATTGGTTCCTTATCGAGCAAAACTTCACCCCTGGAATTGAGTAAAATGTTTGATATGTTTTTCTTTGGTATTTCTTTTTCCTCACCTTTTGGTGGAAGAACTAACCCAAGACCTTTATCCATATCAATCGTTGTTGTTACGAGGAAAAAAATTAGCAGTAAAAAAGCTATATCAGCCATAGAACCACTAGGTATCTCTCCAGCTTTAATTCTTTTTTTCATGCTAAATAATTTTACCCTTTATCTCGGTCGACTAATTCATCAATTAAAAGAACGGAGTTTTCTTCCATATCAATAATCAATTTATCAACACGAGTAATAAGAAAATTTTGAAAAGTTTGAATTATAATAGCCACAACCAAACCAAATAGAGTTGTTAATAATGCAATCGAAATACCGCCTGCTACAACAGCAGGGGAAATATCATTGGCAGCTTTGATATCATCAAACGCTTGAATCATACCTGCTACAGTCCCTGTAAATCCTAACATTGGCGCCAAAACAACCACAGTGCTCAACCAAACCATATTCTTTTCTAAAAAAGCCATTTCTATAGTACCGGCATTTTCAATGCTTTTTTCTACTGTTTCTATACCTCTATGAGACCTACTTAAACCAGCATGAAAAATTTCTGCAACAGGACCATTTGTATTTGAACAAACCTCCATTGCTTTTTCTGTACCACCTTCTTTTAAAGCTACTTTAATTTCTTCCATAAAAGTAGTTGTATTAATTGAGGCTCGAAAAAGAGTATACACTCTCTCTAAACCAAAACCTAAACCAAAAATCAACAAGCCTAATATGGGATACATAAAAGGACCACCGTCTAAAAAATATTGAACCATTACCTTAATCTCCTTAGATATATAAATCTCAATGCCAACAAAAATACAATTTCTTTATGCGAATGTCAATCTTATCTTCTTTAATTAAAAGTTATGAATTTTTTTGCATCATCAAAATAAGAAATTGCTGATACTACCTGGGAATCATTACTTATAAAAACTTGGTAATATCCAGCCCTTCCCCATTTTGCTCCTGCAATTTCGGATTTAAGAATTGATTTTAAATAATTATTATTATCCAAATCTAATGAATCATCAATGTTTAACCCTTTATTCTTAACATACTCAAAAAAATCAGACAAAATTAAATCAGTTATAACAAATTTTTCCGTAAAATCTGAAATATTGTTCCACTTTTTGTTTAAATTTTTTGAAAAGGTAGTTGCCCAGTTAAATGCTAAACGTTGCGGATTATTAACTATTTTACTCAATGTTGAATCATATTCAAATACAGGAAGAAAAACATCAGGTGTTATTCCACCTCCACCATAAACAATTCTGCCTTTTTTTGTTTTAAATTTTTTCTGATCTTTTCTAAGTGAATCTAAAATTTCTTCTCGATCCTCATTATTTAGTTCTTGATAATAATTTCTAAGTCCGTCATTATAAGGTCTTTGGATCAACCTTCCGCTTGGGGTATAATATCTTGCTATTGTCACCCTTACTGCTGAACCATCTCTTAATGGCCACTGTCTTTGAACCAAACCTTTTCCAAAACTTGTCTCACCTAAAATTAACCCTCTATCAAGATCCTGAACCGCACCAGCAACTATTTCACTTGCGCTTGCAGACCACCTATTTATCAATATAATAAGAGAAAAATCATTAAATCCTCTTCTAGGTGATGCTTTAAATGAATCCGTTATTTTATTTTTTCTTCCTGAAGTGTAAACAATTGTATCATTGGAAGTAATAAATAAGTCTGAAATATTTACTGCTTGCTCTAAATATCCACCACTATTAGTTCTTAAATCAAAAATCAATTTATTCATACCTTTAGATCTCAAATCATTTACTGCCTTTGATACTTCATCGTAAGTTGTTGATGCAAATCTAGTTAACCTCATGTATCCAATTTCTTTATTGATCATAAAAGAAGATATTAAACTATAAATAGGAATTTGGTCTCTAATTATTTTCACTTCAAATGTTTCATCTAAACCTGGGCGCCTAATCGTTAAAGAAACTGGACTTCCCTTTGGCCCTCTAAGAGTATTAAAAACTTCCTCTCTAGTAATTTCAAAAGCATCTTTTCCATCGATTGAAATTATTTTATCTCCAGGTTGAAGACCAACTTTGTCAGAAGGAGAATCTACTATAGGAGATATAACTGTTATATATCCTCCCAATAAATCAAACTCTATTCCTATACCTTCGAATTTTCCATAGAATTGTTCATTAACATTTTCAAGCTTGTCTCTTGAAATATAAGAGGAATGTGGATCTAACTTTTCTAACATTCCTTCAAATGCACCATCTAATGCTTCATCCCAGTCTACATTATCTACATAATTGTCATTTACAAGCGAAATTATTTGGTTTAAAACTTTTATTTTATCATAAATATTTACTGTTTTTTCAGTGGCGCTCGGAAAAATAAAAGCAATGCTAAATATAGATAAAATAGAAAAAAGTGCTATCAGTGATATTTTTTTCATTTGAGTTTATAATCCAAAGTATAACATAGCTCTTATGGTCGTTGCTCCAAGCGATGTTTCAGGTACATCATATATTCTTTGACCATTTGAAATTTCCCATCTGTTTTTATCAAGATCTGCAAAATTATATCCAACGGTTAATCTTAATCCCATTCTAGATAATAATCTAAGTTTAATAGCAATATATGGTTGAAAGTTTATAAAACGATTAGTAATAGTTAATTCATAATAATTTGGATTATTTCTTCCACTTTCGATAGAGTTTTGATCGAGTTCATCAATAACCCCATCACCATTTACATCATAAGTTGAACCAGCTTTTTGATCTGCTGTTGTCTGAGGAAATAATGAAATAAAATCTTCTTCTGTTTGTGTTGAATCTGGTAAAATATCCCAAACGACGTTATTATAAGTTCTTGCCAAACCAAATTTAAAAGACCCAAAACCCATCATTCCACCTATTGAGATATCTAAACCTGAAAAGGGGTGAAAAACATATTCAAGAGTTGCACCACTCATTATCATTGAAATTCTAGCAATATTTCTAACAGTACGACTTTGTATAGTATCACCAACGGTTTGATGCATTTGTTGAGCATAAGTTATACTAGTATTTCCGGTTCCTGCAAAACCACCAATTGTAATATTCTGAGTTAGACTTGAAAAACCCTCACCACCTGAAATAACTAATGGTAAATCATATTTATTTGTATCAAAAGGTAGGGGAAGTTTTGAAGTAAGACCAAGTTTGCTAAAATCTTGATATAAGAACATTTGGCTAAAACCAACTCCTCCACCATAATATGATTCTGGTGGATAATAGTCCTCTTGAGCAAATATAGATAAATGTATTGTAAAAATAAAAATTAAAATTTTGCAAATTTTATTCATAACGATTTTTCCTCGGATTAGAAGAAATGCAATTTACACTTTGAATTAGCTTAAGCACAAGTATGAAATCAATTTTTTTAATTTTTCTTTGTTTTGAAAAATACAACTATCTATATTTTATATTGGTGAAACCTTGTTTTCAGGGTTTATCAATGAAAAAATAGCTTAACCGAGGTAAGGTAATAATGCTAAAAATCAACTTTATTAGAAAGTTACATGCTTTCAAAACACTTTTATTGTTTAAAAGAGTTCTTTTTGTACTAATTTTATTAGGTCATACTTATGCCCAAAAAAATATCGTATCAATTAGTAAAACTTATGATTTAGATAATGATGGATTAACTGAATTTATCACTATTGAAAAGCAAAATTTAGATGATGAATTTGGTACTAGTGCTGTATATTATGAAATTGATGAGTTTGGTACACACATTGAACTTTGGCGCTTTACTACAACGAATCAAATAATTAATGCAAGTATTGGAGATATTAATGGAGATGGACTATCTGAAATTCTTGTGATGTACTATAAATCATTTTCAAGCGTTATTGAAATATTCAATTGGACTGGTTTTGATTTTTCACCAATTTCTTATGGAACTCTATTTAAATCTAATGATTTTAATAAAGATCAAATTCCAACAAATTTCAATATCATCGATATTGACTCAGATCGAGTTGAAGAAATTGTTTTCGCTCATAACAGTCCTAACAGAAAGATCTCTCTTTACTACATATCTGGTAGTTCAAACTTAACTTCTATCCAAGAATTAAAGTCAAAATCTATAAGTGATGGATATTCCAAAATAATTTCATATCCATTTAAGTCAAACACAGATGATTTTACTGATTTAATTGTGATTAGCCCTGAAATTAATAAGATAAGAATTCAATTATATATCAATGATTCCGGTAATTTCATTGAAAGTTTATCTGGATTAACAAAATTACCATTTCCTGTGCTAGATGTAATTGAAAGTGGAATTATAGATGTAGATATTGATAATGATGGAAAAAAAGAAATTATTATTCCTCAAAAAAACTTTAAATCAATAGCTATCAAAAAACTAATTTCAAGCTATCAAATTATCCCATTATCATCAGATATTCAAAAGTTATTTGTTTTTGATAAACCCTTAGATGATGATGATATCAATCTATTATTAACTGATAGGTCAAAACTATCTACAAAGAAAAATAAAATCAAACAAATAGCTATTAAAAGAAACAATTCAAAATCTGATTTAATAACTGAAAATAAAGAAAATGTTAACACATTAAAAACAAATATCGATACTTTAAATCAAAGCATTAATCCAATCAATATTTCTCCTTTAAATATTTCATTAGTTGATACAAACCCATCTTCTCCGAAAAAACAATTTGAACAATTATCAGAAATAAATCTAAAATCAATAAAACCTTCAAGCTCTGTTATAGATTCTATAGATACTTTGTTTCAAAAATCTCAAATAAAACCCATTGAGGAAGCTTTATTAACTTCTCTAAAATCTGATACAGTTGACATTATTAAAGATTCTGTAGATAATTCCAATGCAAACAAAATTAAATCTATTGAATTAAATACATTAGGCGTAACTCCATTTGAATCATCACAATCTCAAGATATTATTGATACTCTTTTCATAAATGAGCCTTTTACATTATCTGTAAAACCAACAAAAGGGACTATTATTTCATTTAATCCTGAAAATCTACCTATGGGAGCTAAATTTGAACAAATAAGCAAAACAATAACATGGATTCCTGTTTTATCTCAAATTGGATTACAATCGATTAAATATTCACTAATAGTCGAGGGAGCTGCAAAACCCTCAATTGAAGAAATTCCTGGTGAAAGTTTAACTGCAACACCATCTTCAAGCACTGAAACTTTTGAATTTGAATTTTTTATTAAAGAAAGATAAATGAAAAGAATTATTTTAACTTTATTGTATTTTCTTTTAATAGACACAAATTTTTCTTTCTCACAAGAACTAAAAATTAGATTTATGGATGGTGTTTTCGACTTAGACAATGATGATCTAGTTGAATTTATTTCGTTTGAATCAGAAAAAGTAAATGTTGAATCAGCTTCAAGAATAGCTTATTATGAAATAGATGAACTTGGTTATCCTCAATTACTTTGGAGTTTAAGTGCACCAAAAGATATTGAAGGCTCAATAATATCGGCTAATATCGCTGATTTTGATGGTAGTGGAATTCCAGAAATGGTAATATCAATAAACAAACCATTTCCTGATAAACCTGTGTTTTCACAAGCTTTATTATACGTATATGAATGGAAAGGCTCTACATTTTCCTCAAACCCAATGGTTTCAATAGCCCTTACAGATGAAGAAAGTATGCAATACATTAAAAATGTTTCCGTTTTAGACCTTAATGCAGATGGTAAAGATGAAATAGCTGTAGCTTTGTCTGGTTCAGAACCAATAATATCTATTTTAGGAATTACTGGAAACGAAACACCTGAGTTTTATGAGATTCAATCTTTTTTAATGGAATCTTTTTTAACAACACCTAATAATATAAATATCGCTTCACTCGATTATAACAGAGATGGGTTTTCAGAATTACTAGCTTTTAGTCAAGATAAAAACATTCTGAAAGTTCAATCATTAATTAACCAGGGTGGTCTTCTTAGTCCAGGTTCTGAACGTATAAAAAAAATAAATGGAATGTCTAATATTTTATCAAAATCAATTTCTAATATCAACTTCAATCTTTATGACAATGAAAATATAATAATACCTTTTCAATCTGGACATATTGTAAAAGTATCAATGTTTGATCAAAATATTGACATTTCTCAAATTCAAGTTGAAGCTGGTCCACTCTCAGACCTTAAATCTGCTGATTTTAACCAGGATGGTTATATTGACTTAATTTTAATTAGTGGTGAACAAGGTATTATAACTGTTTCATATGGTAGAAGTCAAAATGAACCAAGATTAAATGAATACTTCTCTATTAATGGAAATAACAATATAAATAGTCCTCAAATTTTTTCAGTAATCCCCGAAATCATTGATCAAATTTACTTAGGTACTGTTATTGCTGGTGGATGGAATGGTGAAGAAAATGAACTCTTTTATTTTGAATTAGGTTATGTTCCTGAATATCCAGAAGAAATACTAGTTGATACTTATATTCCTCAGATAGCTACTCCAGATACAGCAAAAATAATTGATGATATTATTCCATCTGAAGGAATTCCTCTTCCTATGGGTATTTTACCATCTTATATACTACCAGTGCATCAAACTTTTGCCTATACAATACCTGAAGACGACGAAAAAGAATTTTTTAGTTTTCGATGGATCGATTCACCTCCTAGAGGAATGTATTTTCATTATGATACAAAATCTATAGAATGGGTTCCAGATGAAATGCAACTCGGTGCATATCAACTTTCGTTTATGTTAAAAATGAAAGTTGGAGAAAGAGTAGATATAATAACAACTGATGATGATGGTGTGGTTACATATCAAGTTGTTCCAGAATTAGCAACTATTGAATCTAGATTTTGGATTTATGTAAATGATCCACCTCAAATTGTTTCTTATCCCGAAATTACAGAATTCGTTGCTGGTGATTTGTTTCAATATAAAATACATACTTTTGATAATAATGAAGATGCTTTTATTAGATACACTCTTGAAGAAGCACCGGAAGGAATGGAAATAAATCAACAGGGTGGACTAAGATGGCAAACAAATAAATCACATATCAATATCTATGATGTTAGAATAGTTTCCTCAGATGGATTTGATAGAGATGTTCAATCTTTTAAATTATATTCGAGAGGTCAAGTTGCAATTACATCAATTCCTGAAAGCTTTGGAACAGTTAATGAAGAATATTTTTACCAATTAGAAGTGAGTATGCCTGAAGACAAATCAAATGAATTAAAATACTCTCTAGTTGATGGTCCTTATGGAATGAAAATCGATAGTACTGGTAGAGTTACTTGGACACCCCAAACTACACAAATTGATACTCAAAGATTTGTTGTTTCCACTAATCATGGTGTGGCTGTTGACACTCAATATGTAAAGCTCTTTATAAATCACCCACCAATTTTTTCTAATACTCCAGCTTCCATGAATAAGATTACTGTTAATGACACCTTTGATTTTCAACTGGGAATTAATGACCCAAACGAATTCGATATAATTAGATATGAACCAATAATTATGCCAGATGGAATGAGAATTGACCCTTCAAGTGGAAGGATTTTATGGATTCCTACGCAAGATAATTTAGATTTTTCCTATGCTGAGATTGAAATTTCTGATGGTCACACCACCAAAATTGAAAAATATGATTTTTTTGTAAATTCTCCGGTAAAAATAATATCTGATCCACCTATACTTGGAACCGTAGGTGAGGTTTTCAATTATAAAATTGAACTTAAAGATCATAATAGTGGTAGTTTAATGTTGTTTGATAACATTACAGCTATAAATGAAATTAAAGAGTCTCGTGTCTTTTCTGTTGAAATCGAAGATGACCTTTTTGTTGAAAATATTGAAAGATATATAGGTGAATTTAAATCAAAAAAATCGATTTTAATTGACCACGAAGATAATAAAACAAATGAAGAACAATTAATAGAAGAAACTATTTCAAGAATAAATTTAAAAAAATATGTTCAAAATATTTTTTGGGAGAATAATAAGTTAATAGTAATAATTAATACAATTGATGCAAAAACTCCCAAACTTCAAGATGTTCTTTTTCATTTTTTTGATGGAAATAAAGGGAAGCCACCAAAAGTAAATGTTGAACGAATTCCTTTTAAACAGTATTCTTTATTAGATTTTCCTGACGGAATGTTTGTAAACGAAAATACTGGTGAAATTAATTGGACCCCTAGCAATTCTCAATTTGATAATCACAAAGTAACTTTTATGGTTTCAGATGGATATTCTAGAGATGAACAAAGTTTTGAATTATATATAAATCACCCCCCCACAATAATATCAACGGCACCCAAATCTGCACGGGTTGGTGATCTTTATGGATACTCTGTTGTTGTCGAAGATAAAAACTCAGACAGAAATTTAACATATAAATTAACAAAATCTCCAAAAGGTATGCAAATATCTAGAGATGGAAAAATCAGTTGGAAACCAAAAGAATCTCAAATTAATGGTAATATTTTTGAAGTTGAAACAAGTGATGGACTTGTGTCAGATTTTCAAGAAACCCGGTTGTTTGTAAATATATCTCCGACTATAATTACACAACCAAAACCAGTAGCTCTATCCAATTTTGAATATAGATACAGAATGGTAACAGAAGATTTAAATAATGACAATGTTCAACTTAGAGCAATTAAAATTCCAAAATATGCAAAATTTAACCCGGATAATGGTATGCTCCGTTGGAAACCAAGACTAACTCAAAGAGGAGTCAATAATATTATTATAGCAGCAATAGATGAAAGGGGTGCTACAACATCTCATGAGTTTTCAATTCATGTATATGATGATCCCTCTTCTCAACAATTCATATCAAGTAGTTGGCCACTTTTATTAGCTTTTGTAGGTACAATGTTTAGTGTAGGTGTAGCAACATCAAATTAGTTTTTTTATTTTACTAATCAATAGGTCTTTATCATTATTTTTAAATTTTATTTCTAATTCTAGAAATTTAAAAACCTTATTTTTTTGAAAAACTTCAGGAAGTTTAACCCAATCCTTTTCAGTTGTGACTATATAATCTGCTTTATATTTATTTTTTAATTCAATTAACTCATAAAGTTTTTTCACTGATAGTTTTTCATGATCTTTAAAAATTATTTTATGAACAATATTTAATTTTTTAGAATGTAAAAGATTTATAAATGATTGAGGATCTCCTATAGCACAAAAAACTAAAATATTACATTTTTTATCAAATGAATTTTTTAACCCAATAGTTGTAAACAATTGCTCTCTTGATGATTTAATTATCCTTTTATTAAAATTTGATGTTTCATAATCTTTTTTGTATTTACTCCACATAATTAAATCTGCTCTTTTTAGGGAGCTATAGGTTTCTCTTAATCTACCTACTGGCAATAAACTATAATTTTTATCCTTCTCTTGATAATTAATCATAACTAAATTCAAATCTTTAAATATTTTTCTATGTTGAAATGAATCATCCAAAATTACAACATCAAAATTAAATTTTTGGGAGGATATTTGTATTGCTCTATATCGATTCTTATCAACAATTATTGGAATGTTTTTTAATTTTTTTGCTATCAAAAATGGTTCATCTCCTGAATTATCTACAGACTCCAAAATATTATTATTATCTGAAACTATAACCGTACCTTTTGACCGTCTCTTATAGCCCCTACTTATTATAATAGGTCTTTTATTTAATTTGATTAATATTTTTGCAATTTCAATCACCATTGGAGTCTTTCCAGTACCTCCAGTTGTAATGTTTCCTACTCCAATAACCGGTTTATTAAATTTTTTAATTTTTATTAATTTTATATCATAGAAAAAGTTTCTTATAAGTGTTATTAAACAATAAAAAAATCTCAAAAAATAAAATATGAGTAGTTTAATTCTATTAAAACCAATCATTAGTTTTTTTTTCTATTTTATTTAATTCTTGTGTTATTTTTATTTTCAGATCTTGTGAATTTTTTATTGTTTTTGTATCGATTATATCCCCATAAATATTTAAAATTTTACCAAATGGTTTAGGAATTAAAAACAAATCCCAATTTTTTATTTTCCAGTTTTTAGAAGATATTCCTGATATTGGCAATATTAATGCTTCTTTTTTTATCGACGCTTCTACAATTCCATCTTTAATAATATGAATAGGACCTTTTGGTCCATCCGGCGTTATATAAATTTTACTGTTAGAGCTTAATTTATTTAAAATACCCTTATAAGCTTTGTATCCACCCTTAGAACTAGAACCTCTAATCATTTTCCAACCTAGTTTTTCACAAATTCTTGATATTATCTCTGCGTCTTTGTGTAACCCTGCCAATGCATAAAAATTTAACTTGTTTAAATTGAAAACTGGAAAAAGTAATCTTCCATGCCATGAACATATCATCACTGGTCTTTTTTCAGACTTGATTTTAATTAAATTATCTAACCCGAAAATTTCTTTTTTATTCGACCAAAAGATAAATTTTAATATAAAATATCCTAATATTGAATATAATCTTAATTTAAATGACATAAATAGTTGATTTAAATAAAAGAAATCTGTTAATTAAATAATTTAAATTAAAAGCTTTTATTTTTTGTACAATTAAATTAAAAATAATCATTTTATATTATTTTATCATATAAAATTATGTTTTTACAATATATTCTACAAATCTCATACACTCATCTAAAATCAAATCTTCTTTTATAATTTTATCTGAAAAACCAAAACCAGTAATTTTCCACCCTATATAACTTCCTACAATTGATACAACAGATATGTATTCAGTGATATTTATATTATTCAACTTATTATACATTTCAAATCCTACTGAAGTACATTCAGTTTGATTAATGCCATAATCTTTTTTATCATAAATATTTGAAATATCGGGAAATCGTGGTTTATCTTTAAAAGGAGTGTTTCCAATTAGAGGATTATGACCTGTTTTATTAATATGATCAATTATTTGGATAAATTTATTTGGGTTTTTTATCTTTTCAAAAACAATCAGGTGATCTTCACCTAAAGTATCTTTAATTATATTAAAATTTGAAGGGCTAAATGTCTTAATATCTAAATTACATGGTGTAATGATTCTATGTTTTTTATATGTTATATAATAATGGTTTCCAATTGTTCTTTTTCTGAAAGAAGATACATTTGGTAACTTAACAAAATAAACTAGGCTCATGTTCTTGAACCGAACAATGCTGTCCCTAATCTAATTTGTGTTGACCCTTCTTCAACTGCTATATCATAATCTGATGACATACCCATTGATAAATCAATCAGTTTTTTTTCATTTTCAAGCTGGTCGTTTAACTTTTCTTTTAATTGTCTTAATAGGATAAAGGTTTTTCTGGTTTTTCTTTCATCACTTGTAAACTCTCCTATTGTCATTAAACCTCTAACAACTAGTTGTTTATAACTAATTATTTCTAATAGATTCTCTTCATCAGTCAGATTAAATCCATATTTTGCATTATCTCCAGACGTGTTCACCTGAAGCATCACTTCTTTTGTTTGATTTATTCTATTAAGAGAATTATCTAATCTTCGGGCTATTTTTTTTGAATCAATTGTATCAATTGCATCAAAAAGCTTAACCGCTTTATTAACTTTATTTGATTGTAGATGACCTATTAATCTTTTTTTTAATTTTGGTAAGTCTGGGAGTTTTGGAAATTTAAATTCTGCTTCTTGAATTTTATTCTCTCCAATATTTAAGATTTCTTCTTTAAAAGCAGATACAATAGCCTCTTTTGGAAATGTCTTTGTAACAGCAATTATATCAACTTTATGATTTGGTATATTATTAACTAAAATTGAATTATAAATTTTTTCTTTAATTCTTGATAAGGCGTTTGCATTTATCACCCCTCATCATTCTCCTCATTTTTTAAACCAGCATTTTCGTTTGGTTCTAATTCACCATCTTCTTCAACATGAATAACCCTACTCAATGAAGAAATTTTTGCTCCCTCATCTAGTTTAATTAATTTAACACCTTGAGTTACTCTACCGATGGTTCTTATTTTCTCAATTGGTTGTCTTATTAAAACCCCCCTATCTGTAATTACCATTAAATCATCAGAATCAACAACTTCCATAATAGCAACCATTTTACCTACTTTTTCATTTGTTCTCATCGCCATGACACCCATACCAGCTCTCTTTTGAACTCTAAAAGCCATAACATCTGTTCTCTTTCCAAAACCTTTTTCAGTTGCAACAAGGATGGTTCCCTCTCGTCTTACTACAACCATTCCTACAACATAATCATCTTTGGAAGAAAGTTTTATACCAGTCACCCCTTGTGTGTTTCTACCTTGTGGTCTTGCATCTGTTTCTGGAAACCTTATTGATTTTCCTTCTCTGGTTCCCAATATAATATCATTCTCTCCGTTTGTTATTCTAGCTTCAATTAATTCATCTCCATCAGTAATTTTAATAGCATAAATACCACCTTTTCTTGGTTTACTATATGCAGACAAAGATGTTTTTTTTATTTTTCCATTTTTAGTTGCCATGATTATGTTATGATCATTATCAAAATTTTTCACACTAACAAATGCTTTAATTCTTTCTCCAGGATCTGTTCCTAACATATTAACAATTGCCCTACCCCTTGAAGCCCTTCCTCCAGGTGGTATTTCATGTACTTTCAACCAATAACATTTACCTTTATCTGAAAAAAACAAAATGTGGTCATGTGTACTTGCAACAAATATATTTTCTACAAAATCTTCTTCTTTTGCACCTGCACCCTGAAGACCTCTTCCACCTCTTCTTTGGCTTCTATAGGTTGAAGCTGCTGTTCTTTTAACATATCCATTATGAGTAAATGTTAAAACCACATCTTCATCAACAATCATATCTTCAACGGAAAAAGTAGTTCCCACTGGTACTATTTCTGTTTTCCTGTCTTCACCATATTTTTCACTTATCTCTGAAAGTTCATTTTTAATTATTGTCATCTGCTGTACATGACTTTCCAATATACCTTTTAACCGAGAGATTAGTTGAATTATTTCTTTATATTCTTGATTTACTTTTTCAACCTCTAAACCAGTTAATCTTTGAAGTCTCATGTCTAAAATTGCTTGGGATTGTTTTTCAGATAAGTCAAACGAATTAATTAAACCTTCTTTTGCTTGTTTGGGATCCTTACTTCCTTTAATCACATCTATTATCTTATCAATATTTTCTAAAGCAATTTTTAAACCTTCAAGTATATGAGCTCTTTCTTCTGCTTGTTTTAATTCATAGTTCGTTCTTCTTATTAATACATCGTGTCTATGATCTACAAATAACTTAATTACTTCTTTAAGGTTGAGAACTCTTGGAATACCATCAACTAGGGCTAATAAAATAACTCCAAAAGTGTCTTTCATTTGAGTGTTTACATATAATTGATTTAATATGACCTCTGGAACCACATCTCTTTTGGTTTCTATCACAATCCTCATACCATCTTTATCAGACTCATCCCTTATATCAGCAATTCCTTCAATCTTTTTAGATCTCACCAGATCAGCAATTTTTTCTATTAGACTTGCTTTATTTACTTGATATGGAATTTCATTAACAACAATGTTTGACTTGCTTCCTTTTAGAGTTTCTATAAAAGCATTTGCTCTAACCCTTATTTTTCCTCTACCTGTTTTATAGGCATCACTAATTCCATCCAATCCTTCAATTGTTCCACCTGTTGGAAAATCTGGTCCTTTTGTAAACTCCATAAGTCCTTCAATAGAAATATCTGGATTATCAATGAGAGCAATAGTTGAATTGATAATTTCTATTAAATTGTGGGGTGGTATTTTTGTTGCCATACCCACAGCAATACCTTCTGAACCATTAACAAGCAGGTTTGGTATAACAGTTGGTAATACTGTTGGTTCTTCTAATGTTTCATCGAAATTTGATTGCCAGTCAACAGTATCTTTATCAAGATCTCTTAGCATTTCAGCGCCAAATCTTGTCATTCTCGCTTCTGTATAACGCATAGCCGCAGCATTGTCTCCATCAACAGAACCAAAATTACCTTGACCATCAACAAGCTCATGTCTCATTGAAAAGTATTGTGCCATTCGAACGAGCGAATCATAAATAGAAGAATCTCCGTGAGGATGATATTTTCCCATTACATCTCCAACTATTCTCGCGGATTTTTTATAGGGTCTATTCCATTGTGAACCAAGCTCGTTCATTCCATATAATATTCTTCTATGAATAGGTTTTAAACCATCTCTTACATCAGGTAGTGCTCTTGAAACAATAACAGACATTGAATAGTTAATGTAACTATCTTTCATTTCATCAACAATATCCCTATTCACTGACATGTCTCTAGATGTTAAATCATTCATTTTTATTCCTTCAATTTTTAAACGTCTAGGTTCACCACAAACTTAGCATGGCTTGTAATAAACTCTCTTCTGGCTTCAACATCACTTCCCATTAAATCCATAAAAAGTTTTGATGCCTCACTTATACTTTCTACCGACACCTTTAAAAGCGTTCTTGTTTCAGGGTCCATTGTTGTGGTCCACAATTGCTCTGCATTCATCTCTCCCAAACCCTTATATCTTTGTAAATCAATTTTTTGATTCTTATTATTTTTTAAATATCTATCAGATATAAATTCTCTCTCTTCTTCATTATAAGCATATTGTTCTTTTTTGCCTTGTTTAACTTTATATAGTGGTGGTTGTGCTATATATACATTTCCATTTGTAATTAATTCCGGCATTTTTCTATATAAAAAAGTTAAAAGCAATGTTCTTATGTGGCTTCCATCTATATCAGCATCTGTCATAATTATAATTTTATTATATCTTAATTTGTTTAAATCAAATTCTGCTCCACTTGGTTTTTCTAATTCTTCTGAATCACCATTACCACCAAATCCGGCACCCAACGCTGTTATTATGGATTGAATCTCATTGTTTGATAACAGTTTATCGATTCTCGCTTTTTCGGCATTGATAACTTTTCCTCTCAATGGTAAGATTGCTTGAAACGTTCTGTCTCTTCCTTGTTTTGCAGAACCACCAGCAGAATCTCCCTCTACTAAAAACAATTCACACATTTCTGGGTCTTTGCTTGAACAATCTGCTAGTTTTCCAGGAAGTGACCCACCTTCTAATGCGCTTTTTCTTCGAATTAATTCTCTTGCTTTTTTTGCTGCAGCGCGACTTCTAGCTGACAACAAAGCTTTTTCTATAATTCTTTTTCCTATTGATGGATTTTGCTCTAAAAACTCTTGAATACCTTCATATAAAACAGCATCTACTATACCCTTAACATCACCATTACCCAACTTTGTTTTTGTTTGACCCTCAAATTGTGGTTCAGCCACTTTAACAGATATAACAGCGGTCAAACCCTCTCTAAAGTCTTCTCCCGATAATGTTATTTTTTCATTTTTGTTTGTTTTAACTAATTTGTTTTTAATTGCATAACTGTTTAATGATCGTGTTAATGCTGACCTAAAACCAGACAAATGAGTTCCACCCTCTATTGTGTTTATATTGTTAACAAAAGTTAAAATATTTTCATTAAAACCATCATTATACCTCAGGGCAACATCAACAGGAACGTCATTGTCTTCTTTTATAACAGTTATAACTTTCTCGTGAATTGCCGAATTGGAAGAATCAAGAAATTTTACATAATCAGACAACCCTCCTTTATATCTAAATATCTTTTCTTCTCCATTTTTTCCTTCCCTATTATCTAAAAATGCTATTTTAAGTTTTTTATTTAAATACGCTAGCTCTCTTAACCTTTCTGCAATTATTTCATAATCCCATTCAACAGTATTAAAAATTTCTGGATCTGGTAAAAAAGTTACTCTACTTCCTGTAGACTTTGACTCTCCTATTGTTTTTAATTTTGATACAGTATCTCCCTTTTCATACCTTTGATGGTATTTTTTTCCATCTCTTTTTATTTCTGCTTCTAACCAAGAAGAAAGTGCATTTACCACAGAAACACCAACACCATGCAAACCACCAGAAACTTTATAAGATCCTTTATCAAACTTTCCACCTGCATGTAAAACCGTCATTACAACTTCTAACGCGGGTTTTTTTTCTTCTTTGTGAATATCAACAGGAATACCCCTTCCATTATCTTCAACAGAAACTGAGTTGTCTTTATTAAAAACCACTTTTATTTCATCACAAAACCCTGCCAACGCCTCATCAACACTATTATCTACTATTTCACTTATTAGATGATGAAGTCCTCTTTTTCCAACATCACCAATATACATTGCAGGTCTTTTTCTAACAGCTTCAAGACCTTTTAATACTGATATCTTTTCTGCGCTATATTCTATGCTTTGGTTTGACATTATTACCTTATCCTTAAATCTTTAATTATATTGTTTTTTAATTTCTTGTTTAACTTACCAATTATGTTGTTTTTGATTAGGTGTATTT
>CENP01042460.1_pt1 | contig 41944 bp, 46 predicted proteins | sample 361281 | NCBI WGS metagenome assembly CENP01 (sample SAMEA2591122, study PRJEB7988) | marine metagenome | biome: marine biome (ENVO:00000447); feature: deep chlorophyll maximum layer (ENVO:xxxxxxxx); material: saline water (ENVO:00002010), including plankton (ENVO:xxxxxxxx) | depth 70 m
TTAAAACAAAATAATCCTGAATTTAATGATGTAAATTTTATAAAAGGCGAATCATTTTATGTTTCAAGAGATATTGAAAAAATGTCAAAATCGAAGTTCAACGTAGTTAATCCCGATGAAATATGTGAGCATTATGGTGCTGATACCTTGCGGATGTATGAAATGTTCCTTGGACCTATTGAACAAGCCAAACCATGGAATACCTCAGGTATATCAGGTGTTCACAGCTTTATAAAAAAATATTGGCGTTTATTTTATAGAAATGATAAATGGATAGTTACAGAAATAGAGCCTAATAAAAATGAATTAAAGATTCTACATAGCACAATTAAAAAAATAGCTAGTGATATTGAAAGCTTTTCCTTTAATACATGTATAAGTGCTTTAATGATTTGTGTTAATGAATTATCTAATTTAAACTGTAATAGCAGGAAAATTTTATCACCATTAACTCAAATATTATATCCATTTGCACCCCATATCGCAGAAGAAATTTGGGAGAGTTTAGGACACAAAAATACTATTACTTACGAGCCTTTTCCGGAAGTAAATGAATCTTATTTAATTGAAGAAATAAAAAACTATCCAGTATCATTTAATGGGAAGTTAAGATTTAATATAAGTCTATCCTTAAATTTAGATGATACTGAAATTAAAAAGGCAGTACTTAATGATAGCAGAAGTGATAAATATCTCAAGGGTTCCTTACCAAAAAGATGGATAATTATTCAAAATAAAATTATCAACATAGTTCATTAATTCTTTGCAGATTCCAAGATTTTGTATGTCCACGAGACTAATTCAAAAAACTACTTGGCGACTTATTTGCTCTTGTAAAGAGATGAAAGTTTCTGTTCTGGAAACCCCATCAATAGATTGTATGTTTTTATTTAAAAGTTGCATCAAGTGTTCATTGTCTTTACATAGAAGTTTCACAAATATGCTCCAGTTTCCAGTTGTGTAGTGACATTCAATAACTTCAGGTATATTTTTAAGTTGTTTTACTGCTTCTGGGTTACGTATTGCCTTATCAAGATATATACCAATAAATGCAACTGTATTAAAACCCAAAATTTTTGGATTTAAAATTATTTGAGAACCAGACACCACACCTGTATTTTCAAGTTTTTTTAATCTTTGATGTATCGCTGCACCCGAAATGCCACATGCTTTGGATAAAATTTGAATTGGAGTTCGGGCTTCACTTAGAAGATGTTTAATTATGATTTTGTCTATGCCATCAAGCAAAGCTTTTTTTTCAACCAATTTCATTATAAAATTCTAATAATATTTATTAAAATTAGCTTAAAATTTTTAGAAAGAATCTTCTAAAAGGTCAAAAATTTAAATTATTAAATAAAAATCAGCTATAAATTATAAAGAGTTTGAAATTTATAAAATATTTAGCTTATGCGCTTAAAATTAATTTCTATTATCTAAAAATTAAACTTTAACCTTTATTTACTTTTATGACATACTTTTCTAAAGCCATTGTCATTGAAGGAGACTCAGAAGTAGGAGCCTTTATCTGAACCTCTAGACCAGCATTTTCGGCTGCTTTAATTGTAGTTTTCCCGTAAGCTGCAATTCGAGTGTTGTTTTGTTTGAAATCAGGAAAGTTTTTGAATAAGGATTCAATTCCGGAAGGACTAAAAAAAGCAAGTACATCATAATATACATTTCTTAAATCTGACAAGTCGCTTAACACAGTTTTATATAAAATTGCGCGTTGCCAATTTAAATTTAATTCATCTAGAAAGTCTGGAACAATACTCTTTAACAAGTTAGACGTTGGAAACATAAACCTATCATTTTCAAATTTCTTAAATACATTTTCTAGATCTTTTATATTGCCCTCACCAACATAAACCTTTCTTTTTCTGTAAACAACATATTTTTGCAAATAATAGGCAACTGCTTCCGACAAACAAAAATATTTTGTTGAATCAGGAACTATATAACGCATTTCTTTACAAAGGCGAAAATAGTTATCGACAGCATTCCTACTCGTTAAAATAACATTGTCAAAGTTATTAAAATCAATTTTTTGTTGGCGAACTTCTTTTGCACTCACGCCCTCAACGTGAATAAAAGGTCTAAAATCAATTGTCAATTTAAGTTTTTCTTTTAGTCTTTTATAAGGTGTTTTATCAGAAGATGGTTCTGGTTGAGATACTAAGATTGTTTTCACTTTCATAATCATCCTGTGATTTAAAACCTTGGTGCTAAAACAAATAAATACAAATAGTACCAGGGAATTAATTTAAAAGTGCAAAGATAAAGAATAAAATAGACAACTTCTTTTGGTTGAAATTTAAATAATGAAAAAAATATTCGAGACTTAGATAAAAACCATGATATGGAAATAATGGATACAATAAAATAAAATAAAAACGATGGTACTTTACTATAAAAGCCTATTAAAATTATTAAAAAATAAGCATAAGCAAATTGTAAATTAAGTGTAAAATTTTTGAATATTAAAGGTTTAATTTTTTTCCCAAAATTATTTTTTTTTATCAATGATAACGATACATAATACCTAACTATTATTAAAATGATTATTAATAAAAAAAGAAAACAGAAATCAAAAAAATAAGTTTTTTGACAAATTATTTTTTCAGAAAAAAAAATAAATGATAGGCAAACTGTATTTATAAGGATTAAAGTTCCAATAATATTGTAGGGATTAAAATATTGAGTTTCTCTTTCGGAATTATGTTTACTTAAATAAAAGCCAATTTTTAAAAAATTGAATAATCTAATTGTTCTAATAGGATCTATTATAGTCAATAAGTAAGTCAGAAATATATTACTTAAAAAAGCAAAACTTATCCAATCTTGATTTAAATTTGATTTTAAAATTAACTCTCCCATTTACCAAATTTAACTCATTTATAAAATAATTCTACTAATCTTCCTTACATCTGAAACTAACATTTGCTAATTTTACAAAGCCAGCATGAAAAAAACTGTAGTAATTATTCCTACATATAACGAGATTGAAAATATCTCACTAATTATTGATTCTATATTCAATATCAACTTAACCCTTGACATTCTTGTTGTTGACGACAATTCACCAGATGGAACATCTGATGTAGTTAAAAATCTAATCGATAAGCACAAGAAAAAATTATTTTTAGCACAAAGAGATAAAAAGGAAGGATTAGGTGTAGCATATATCCATGGTTTCAATTGGGCTTTAGATCGGAAATATGATTATATATTTCAAATGGATGCTGACTTATCACATAATCCAAATGAATTAAAAAAAATGATAAATCGCCTTGATGTAGATGCTGATGTAATAATTGGCTCAAGATACAAAAATGGGGTCAATGTGGTTAATTGGCCATTATCTAGGATTTTATTGTCGTACATAGCCTCAATTTATGTTAGATCCATAACATCAATGCCAATCAAGGATCCAACATCTGGTTTTGTTGGTTATAAGAAAGAGGTTCTTGAGGTTATAAATATAAATAGGATTAAGTTTGTTGGATATGCATTCCAAATAGAAATGAAATTTAAGGCTTGGATTAATGGTTTTAATTTAATAGAAGAATCAATAGTGTTTTTAAATAGGGCTCATGGTAATTCAAAAATGGATAGTAGTATTATTTTGGAGGCTTTTTTTGGTGTTTTATATTTAAAAGCAAACAAAAAGAAAAATAAATAAGATGGGGGCTATAAAAATTGTTAATGGGAGATTAGTCAATGAAGGCTGCATTGAGCAAAAAGATATCTTGATTTTTAACGATAGGATAGAAAAAATTAGTAATTCCATTAAAACTCCCCAAAATGTTAAAGTCTTTGATGCTTCCGGAAAATATATAATCCCAGGTCTTATTGATGATCAAGTCCATTTCAGGGAACCTGGTTTAACATATAAGGCAACAATTGAGTCAGAATCTAAAGCTGCGATTGCAGGAGGTGTTACTTCTTTTTTGGAGATGCCAAATACAATTCCTCAAACAACAACAATTAAAGATTGGAAATTTAAAAATGTAATTGCATCGAAAACTTCTTATGCCAACTATGGGTTTATGTTTGGAGGTACAAATCATAATCTAAAAGAAATCCAAGCTTTAGATGAAAAAAAGGTTCCAGCATTAAAACTTTTTTTAGGTTCTTCTACTGGGAAAATGTTAATCAATAATCAAGAAGTGTTAAAAGAAATATTTAAAAGTACAAACTTGGTAATTGCGGTTCATTGTGAGGACGAGGCTATAATCAATAAAAATCTTATTGAGGCTAAAAAAAAGTTTGGCGAAAATATACCGATGAGTCATCATCCGAAAATTAGAAGTGAAGAAGCATGTTTTGTGTCCTCATCAAATGCGGTAAAATTAGCCAAAGAAACAGGAGCGCGTTTGCATGTATTTCATCTTTCTACAGCAAAAGAACTTTCACTTTTTCAAAATGATATCCCATTGAAACAAAAAAAAATTACTTCTGAGGTATGCACCCATCATCTTTGGTTTAACAATGAAGATTATTTTGAAAAAGGATCTAAAATCAAATGGAACCCAGCTATAAAAACAAAAAAAGACCAAGAGGCGCTATGGAATGGATTAAATCAAGATTATATTGATGTTCTAGCAACAGATCATGCTCCACACACATATAACGAAAAATCAGCCCCTTATTTGACTTCACCATCTGGTGGACCTCTTGTGCAACACTCACTTTCCGCACTCCTTACCTGTTTTCATCAAAAACGCATTACCTTGGAGAAAATTGTTGAAAAAGCGTGTCATAATCCGTCAATTCTTTTTGACATTAAACATAGAGGCTACATAAGGGAGGGTTTTTTTGCTGATCTTGTTATAATAGATTTGAAAAAATATTTTCATGTGAAAAAAGGGAATATTTTGTATAAATGTGGTTGGTCTCCTTTTGAAAACATAACTTTTAAAGGATTAGTAGAAAAAACCTTTGTAAATGGTCATCTAGCTTACGATAAAGGAAATATTTCTAATAAATCAGCTGCGAGAGCGCTAACATTTGATAGATGAAATACACTTTTATGAAAATAAATATTTCAATTTCTTTTCTACTGTTCATGTTATCTTGTCAAGAAATGACTTTAGCTGAAAAACCTGAAAATTTAATAGACGAATCAACAATGGAAAACATAATTTATGAAGCTATAATTATGGAAGTCATGACCACTTTTAAACCAAAAAATAAAAAGTATATTGACATTATGGGTTCACCCTATCTTTTTTTAAAATATGATATTGATAGTCTTCAACTTGCTAAAAGCCATAAATATTACACAAAAAATCCTAAAGTCATGAGTAAAATATATAAGAAAGTATTAAAAAGAATGGAGACAAGTAAAGATAGTATTGACAACATTAATTAGAAATAATTAAAATTAAACTTAATTATTGTCCTCAAACCCCTTGTAATCGAAGGATAATAATCTTGAAACTTTAGAACCATCGTAAATCTGTTTCGAACAAAGCATTTGAATTATAGCCTGACTCATAAATTTTTTTCTAATACCGAAAGTATCTAAAACTGTTTCAACAATTAAATAAAAATTTAGTAAAAATTTACTTAATGGGAAAAATGCTTTTCTTTTTTTTGCAGATAATTTAAACTTGTTAAAAAGTATTTTTTGACTAATATTATCACTAACTAAAATGAAGCGCTCATTCATTATTGATGTATCCAAAAGAAGCAATAAAATTCTCGATACATCGTTAACATCAACTACAGCCACTTTTCCTATTGGATAGAAAAATAAATTTCTGCGGGCAATTTTTAATATTTTTTCAATACTAGAATTATTGAAATCGTCTCCCAAAATTAAACCTGGGTTTACTATAATTACATTCAATCCCTCCTGTGAGCCTCTCCAAACTTCTAATTCTGAAGCATATTTAGAGTAAGCATAAAAAGTATAATTTCTGTTATTATCCCACGAATGAGATTCATTTATTATTTCAACATCTTTATCAGCACTAATAGATGAAATTGAACTTAAATACAAAAGTTTTTTTACTTTATGTTTTAAACAAATGTTCACTACATTGGCAGTACCTTCAATATTCGTTTTATATAATTCGTTTTTATCGTAATCTGTTAGTGATACTTTAGCAGCACAATGGTAAACAAAATCTGTACCTCTTATAGCATTATCAAGGCTAACAATATCATTAAGATTAACCTTGACCCAGTCAATACTTTTAAAATAATCGGATTCAATTAAATATTTTTTTTTGAGATTATATTTCAGAGAATTTAATTTTTGTTCACTTCGGTAAGTAACTCTTAACTTTAGTTTTTTCTTGTAACACTCTAAGATTAGATGAGAGCCAACTAGACCTGTGCCTCCAGTAATTAGTATCATATTAACTAATTTACACTTTTTTAATTTTGATTTTTTGTTTAACTAATAGAAATATATCTTTACTAAAAAATTAATGCAGACAAATTTCGTTGAAGAATTAAAATGGCGTGGATTAATTCAAGATCTAATCCCAGACACAGAAGCATTTCTTTTAAGTAATCCTACTAGGGGATATATAGGTTTCGATCCTACCTCAGATTCACTCCACATTGGTAGTTTGGTACAAATAATTATTTTAATGCATTTTCAAAAAGCTGGACACCACCCCATAGTTCTAATTGGTGGAGCTACTGGGATGATTGGGGATCCATCCGGAAAATCTGATGAGAGAAATTTATTAGATCATAAAATTCTTGAAAAGAATTGTAAGGGTCTGAAAAGTCAATTTGAAAAGTTTTTAAATTTTAGCTCCAAAGTAAAAAATCCTGCTACAATAATAAATAACTATGATTGGATGAAATCGTATTCGTTGATTGACTTTTCAAGAGATATTGGAAAGCATTTAACTGTAAACTATATGATGGCTAAGGATTCTGTAAAAAAACGATTATTAAGTAATTCTAAGGTTGGAATGTCTTTTACGGAATTTACTTATCAATTACTTCAAGGATATGACTTTTTTCATCTGCATAAAACTATGAATTGTGAACTTCAAATGGGAGGAAGTGACCAATGGGGAAATATTACAACTGGTCTAGAACTTATTCGTAGAAAAGAGGGTTCAAAAGCTTACGCTATCACATGTCCATTAATTAAAAAATCTGATGGCTCAAAATTTGGTAAAACAGAGGAAGGAAATGTTTGGTTAGATGAAAACAAAACTTCATGTTATAAATTTTATCAATTTTGGTTAAATACCTCGGATGATGATTCCATTAATTATGTTAAGATGTTCACTTTTTTAAGCAAGGAAGAAATAGGAAAAAAAATAAATGAGCATTCTAAAGCACCACATTTAAGAATACTTCAAAAAATAATAGCCAAAGAGGTTACAATATTAGTTCATGGCCAAGAGGCTTTTAATAAGGTTGAAAGCACGTCAGAAATTCTTTTTGGTAATTCTACTGAAAAAAATTTACAAAATTTAGATTCAAAGACTTTTTTGGAACTTTTCGAAGGTGTTCCTCAAGCTTTAGTTGAAATGTCACTTTTAGTTGATGGCTTGAGTATTGTAAGCGCTCTAGTTTCTCAAACAAGATTTTTAAAGTCAAACGGTGAGGCTAGGCGAGCATTGACAGAAAATGCAATTTCAGTAAATCAAAAAAAAGTTAGCATAAATTTTACTTTAGGATTAAATGATTTGATAGCAGAAAAATACATACTATTACGAAAAGGCAAAAAAAACTACTTTATTATTAAGGTTAATTTGTGATTTTAAAAGTCAAACAACTAAAAGATTACACCCTCTTATTTCAGAATTATCGAAACGGCCTAAAACCTCAAAACATCCTTTTTCGTTAAGTTTTCCCAAGTCTTGTGTTGCAATAAAACCACATGAGTCAATGTTTGCGAGATCAATTATATTTATTGCACCTGTTTTTTTATTGGCTAGAATCTCGAAAGGATCCTCTATTGAACGAGTGTAAACTCTCATCCATGGTGGGCATTTAAAGAAACCATCCCCCATAGAATATGCTTGACTTAATATTTCTGTCATTCCGTACTCAGAATGAATATGAGAAACGCCAAAGGATTTTTTTAGAACATCATGAAGTTCAGTCCTAACAAGTTCTTTATGCATTCCTTTCATCCCTCCAGTTTCCATTACTATTGTATTTTTTAAATTCCAATTATATTTATTAGCCCCTTTAATTAATGCAAATGTTACTCCAAACAAAATTGTCTTTTGGCCTTTATTTTCTAAATGATCTAATTGTCTTCTTAAATCATTCCAATCATCTAGATAAAAACCACTTTCTTTTTTTTTAGTTTTTTTTATTAATCTATCAATCATAAAAACTAATGAAGAGTTTTTTTGTTCGATATAATTTGGAAGCAGAGCTAGTATTGCATAATCTTCAATATTTCCATAAAAATATTCAAAGGCTTTTTCAAAACTTCTTATATAAATATCAATATCATTTATTAAATGTGTAGATCCGTTTTGACTAGTAGTCCTACTAGATATAAATTTAATGTCAGGCTGTTTTTTGGATGAATTAAGATTATGAGTTTTAAAAAAATTAATAGGCAAGAACGGAATTTCCTCTACTCTATTAACATCTTTTTTTTTAATTTTTATAAAGTCACAATATGATCGATATATTTTATTTTCTTCATATTGATATTTAAAGAGTTTTAATGCTTGTTTTTCAAAAGCAAAATCTGAATTAATCTTATCAAAGTCCAACAAAAGTTTTCTCACTTTAGATTTTAAATTATTAAAATGGCATTTGCAAATTAAAATAGCTAATTAAACTAAAAACTTTAAATTTAAAAAAACTAATAATCGGAAATGATATGATTTCTAATATTTAAAACAATAAAAATAATAATGGTTTGATAATACATAAAAAATTAAATAAGTCTTAAATTTAGAAATTCTAACTCATGAAAAAAGAAGAGATAAAAATCCTTTTAGTTGACGATGAGCCCGATATTATTGAAATAATTCAGTTCAATTTAAATTCGGAGGGATATATTATATTTACAGCTAATGACGGATTAGAGGCTATTAAACTTGCCGAAAAACATATGCCTAATCTCATAATTATGGATGTTATGATGCCAAATATGGATGGAATAGAAGCATGTGAAAACTTAAGAAAAGATAATCGATTTAATGAAACAATAATTATGTTTTTATCTGCTAGAGGTGAAGACTTTTCATATGTTGCCGCTTTCGATGCAGGAGCGGATGATTATGTTACTAAGCCAATTAAGCCAAAAGTTTTAATTTCAAAAGTTAAAGGATTATTGAGAAGATTTAAGAAAGATAAAGTTAAAATTAATCAGTTTAATTTTGGGAACTTGATAATTGATCGAGATGCATACAGAATTATTTTGAATAATAATGAAATTTCGCTTCCAAGAAAAGAATTTGAATTAATATATCTTCTAGCATCAAAACCAGATAAAGTTTTCAAAAGAGAGGAAATTATGGCGAAAGTGTGGGGAGGAGATGTTATCGTGGGTGATCGAACTATTGATGTTCACATTAGAAAACTAAGAGAAAAAATTGGTGACGAATTTTTTAAAACTATTAAAGGAATAGGTTATAAATTTGTGAAACCAAAAAAATAAATTACTTGATATTTCCAAAATTTAATAAACTAAGCTTTTTACTATCACTTGTTATTTCGGTTTTTTCTGTTATCACACCTGTATCATTTATATTTTTTTTTCTCAAACCTGACCTTTATTGGCTTATTAGTTTAAGTTTAGTTGGCTTTCTGCTTATTTTATTTTTTTCTTACTACTTATTGTCCTTCCATATAAATAAATATTTGAGAAAGAAAGTTAGAGAATTATACAACAGCATTTTTACATCAACAACATCGACTTCAATCCTTAAGACAAATCAAGATATAGATCTTTTAATGCGAAACTTAAAAAAATTAAATTCAGACAAAAATCTCCAGATAGAGGATTTGAAAAACCAGGAAAATTTCAGAAAGGAATTTATTGGAAACATTGCTCATGAATTAAAAACACCTCTTTTCACTATTCAAGGATTTATTTTAACATTATTAGATGGAGGTGTTACTGATCAAAAAATCATAAAAAAATATCTGAAAAAGACCTTGAATGGTGTTGATCGTCTTACATATATTGTTAACGATTTAGATTTAATTACAAAATTTGAGTCTGGCATTGCAAAATTAGATATTAGTCAGTTTAATATATTATCAACAATTAATGAAGTAATAGAAATGTTAGAAGTGCAAACTGACAAGAATAATATAACACTTTCTTTAAAAAATAAATTTGAGAAACCTATTTACGTTTCAGCAGATGAAGAACGTATCCAACAAGTAATATTAAATCTTGTAATGAACTCAATAAAATATGGTATAAAAAGAGGTATTACTGAGATAGGAATCGATTTTATAGAACAAAACAAAATTTTAATTAGAATTTCTGATAATGGTAAGGGTATTGATAAAGAACACTTGCCTCGGCTTTTCGAGCGTTTTTACAGGGTTGAATCTGCTCGGAATAGGAAGCAAGGTGGATCTGGACTCGGCTTGTCAATTGTAAAACACATTATTGATGCACACAATGAGAAAATTTTTGTTGAAAGTGAACTAAACGTTGGTTCTGAATTTTCTTTCTCTTTAACACTTGTTGAATCAGCTAATTTAGTGGAAGCCTAAATTTTCCTAATTTAAAATAATAGAATGTGGGAAGTAAAAATAAGCTAAAGCGTTTTAAAGAAAATCAAACTTTTACAAACGTTATACAACCGGATCGAGAAAAAATAATTGAAGAAAATTTATTTTTAAAGGGTAAATGGAATTCAAAATTCTTTAAAAATAAAGCTCCAATAATTTTAGAGTTAGGTTGTGGAAAAGGAGAGTATTGCATTTATCTTTCAAAAAAATACCCAAAAAAAAATTTTGTTGGGATCGATATAAAGGGTGCCCGTTTTTGGAGAGGCGCAAAAACTGCTGTTGAAAATAAAATAAATAACGTAGCATTTCTTAGAACACAAATTGAATTAATTGACCACTGTTTCGATACTAACGAAGTAGACGAAATTTGGATTACGTTCCCTGATCCACAAATTAAACATAAACGCTCAAAGCATAGACTTACGAATCCTAAAATGCTAGATATTTATAAAAAAATTTTAAAAGATAATGGTATTGTTCATCTTAAAACAGATAGTGAATTCTTTTTTGGTTATACAATTGGTATTGTTTCTCAAATTGGTAAAGTCATATATGCCCATAACAATATTTATAGTAATTCAAATGCACCAAAAGAGGCGATTGCCGTTCAGACTTTTTATGAAAAGATCTTCATTAATCAAAATAAACCTATAGCCTATATGCAATTCCGATTTTAAATGAGTAAAAATGATTTTTTTGATAAAGTATACAATGTAGTACGACAGATCCCGGAAGGGAGGGTCACGTCATATGGAGCTATAGCAAGTTATTTGGGAGTCAAAAAAAGTGCACGGCTTGTCGGTTGGGCTATGAATGCTTCCCATGGAGATAATTCAATACCGGCCCACAGAGTAGTTAATAGAATAGGTCTTCTAACTGGTAAACATCATTTTGGAGGGACAAAAGTTATGCAACAGCTTCTCGAAAACGAAGGAATCCTAATTAAGGAAAATAAAATTATTAACCTAGAATTACATTTTTGGGATCCTCGAAATGAGTTACCTGTCCTTTAAACACTAAATATTTTTAGAAATTTAATCCTTAACACTATCTTTGTATTACAAGACATAATTAATGAAGATTGACAAAAATGATGTGCTAAAAGCTTTAAAATCAATATTTATTCCTGGTGAGGAAAAAAATATTGTTGAAAGTAAAGCAGTTTTAAATGTAATGACTTTTGGGGATCAAATAGATGTTGATCTTAAGCTCGAAAATCCAACTCTACAGGCAAGAAAAAAAATTGAGGTCACTATTCTTAAAACAATTCATGAACAAGTTTACGAAAAGGCGAAAATTAAAGTAAATTTCAAAATTGTTCAATCAAATAAGTCCAATGATACTATAAAAGGTTTACCAATTCCCGGAATACTAAATATCATTGCAATATCTTCTGGAAAGGGGGGTGTTGGAAAATCAACTGTAACAGCGAATATTGCAGTAATGTTAAACAAAATGGGATGTAAAGTAGGTGTTCTAGATGCGGATATATATGGTCCTTCAATACCTACAATGTTTGATCTTGAGGGTGCAATGCCACGTTCTGTTCAGGTTGAAGGTAAATCTAAAATGGAACCCATTGAAAATTATGGTGTGAAAGTTCTCTCAATAGGATTTTTTACTAAACCCGATCAAGCTGTAATTTGGAGAGGACCTATGGCATCAAAGGCTTTAAATCAAATGATTTTTGATGCCGCTTGGGGTGATCTAGATTTTTTGATTGTTGACTTACCCCCAGGGACAGGTGATATTCACCTTAGTATTGTACAATCACTCCCCTTAACAGGAGCAGTTGTAGTAAGTACACCACAAAATGTTGCTCTATCAGATGCTAAAAAAGGAATTACTATGTTTCAACAAAAAAATATAAATGTTCCCGTTTTGGGAATAGTTGAAAATATGAGTTACTTTTCACCTCCAGAGTTACCTGAAAATAAATATTACATTTTTGGAAAGCGTGGTGCAGAATATCTTGCAAACGACAAAAAAGTTCCTTTTTTGGGTTCCATTCCTATAGTTCAAAGTGTAAGAGAAGCATCTGATTTTGGACATCCTGCGTCACTTCAGGAAAATTCAAGTATTGCTAAAGAATTTGAAAATGTAACAAAAAATCTTGTATCACAAGTTCTTTTAAGAAATAAAAATTTACCTCCTACAAAAGTCGTAGAAATTACTAATTTAGTGGGCTGTGAGGCAATAAAATCGTAAGAGATGAATACTAGGGAAATAGAATCAAAAGTAAATATAGCACTAGAAGAAATTAGACCCTTTTTAAATTCAGACGGTGGGGACATTTCACTTGTTTCTATTGATGATGACAAGCATGTTAAGGTTCAACTTCACGGCGCTTGTGCTGGTTGTTCTGTAAATCAAATGACCCTTAAGACTGGGGTTGAGATGACCATTAAAAAGCATGTTCCACAAATTGAAACAGTCACCAGTATTGGTCCTGAGTAAAAGATGGATAAAGACATTACTATCCATTTAACAGACCGGGATGGGAATTCACATAAATTAAATGCACCTGTCGATATGCAATTTAATTTAATGGATTTATGTAAAGTTTATGAATTTCCCATTGAAGGCACTTGTGGTGGAATGGCACTTTGTGCTTCCTGTCAATGCTATGTAACAAGTAAACATACAATACCTGAAAAGTCTGAGGACGAGAAAGCCATGCTAGCTGAGGCATTTAATGTAAGAGAAAACAGTCGTCTAGGTTGCCAAATTTTTCTAACAAAGGAATTAAATGGACTTTGCATTACATTAGCTCCTGAAGAATGAATTTGACTGATATTTTAATTTTTCTTTCAAAATGAAGCACAAATTAGCTTTATTTGACTTAGACGGAGTGATAGTTGATACAGCTAAATATCATTTTATTTCCTGGCGTAAAATTGCAAAATGTTTTAATTATGAATTAAAAACAGAAGACAATCAAAAATTAAAGGGACTGAGCCGTACAGATTCTTTAAATCAAATTCTAAATTTAGCTAACATGACTTTAGATTCCAACTCCTTTAAAATTTACCTTGAAAAGAAAAATCAAGACTACCTTAAATATGTTAGAAAGATTACAGTTGATGATATCCTACCAGGAATTTTAGAAGCATTACATTTTCTAGATAAAAGAAAGATAAAAATAGCTTTAGGATCTGCTAGTAAAAATGCAAGATTAATTCTTGACCAATTAGAAATTACTTCTTTTTTCAAAATTGTTGTTGACGGAAATCAAGTAAAAAAAAGTAAACCTCATCCTGAGGTTTTTTTGAAAGCTAGTATGGAAATGGGTGTAACTACCAAAAAATGTGTAGTTTTCGAAGACTCTCAGGCAGGCATTATAGCTGCTAAAGCAGCTGGAATGACAGCAGTAGCTATTGGAGATAAAAAAGATTTTGCAAATTACGATTTTTGTTATCCAAATTTTTCAACAATAAATACTAGTGAGTTAGAGATGCTGTTTTAGAATTAAAATAAAATTATAAATTGCTCTAATATGACATTTTCAAATGCAGAAAGTACATTATAAAATAGATCCTTGGAAAATTATAGAAAACGATTTTGATTCTTCCAAAGTCAAAGCTTCGGAAAGTATTTTTAGTTTAGGAAATGGATACATGGGCCATCGAGCAAATTTCGAGGAGCATTACTCAGGGAGAACTTTCCAAGGCAGTTATATTGGGGGTATTTATTATCCAGATAAAACCAAAGTGGGTTGGTGGAAAAACGGATATCCTGAATATTTTGCAAAAGTTCTGAATTCCCCTAGTTGGATTGGAATCCACATCAATATCAATGGTTTTCCGCTTGATTTGAATAAATGCTTAGAAGTTTCAAACTTTAAAAGAATACTTGACATGAAGTCTGGTATCTATATACGATCATTTGAAGCACAACTTACCCAAAGTAGTAGAATTGAGGTTGAGGTAAAGCGTTTTTTATCAATGGATAAAAACGAATTAGGGGTGATAAATTATAAAATAAAATCATTACAAGGTAAATCCAAATTAACTATTGAATCATTCATTGATGGTAACATTAAAAATGAAGATTCAAATTGGAGTGATCCTTTTTGGAAACATGGCGGTTCAGTTTGCTCTGAAGATTTAATTCTACTTAATTCTCAGACGTTAAAAACAAAATTTGATATTGCAACTTATGCTCATACTGAACTATTAAATCATTCTGGAGACCGTTTATCAAAATTTAACTTTAGTCAAAAAGAATTTAGAATAAGTCAAACTAAAAGATATGATTTGAATGAGCTTGAGCATTGTACTATTTTAAAATATGGTGGCTATATTAATGGATTAAATTATAATCGAAACAAGTTTGAAAAAATCGCAGAAGATATTGTTAAATATGCCTCTGACAAAGGTTTTAAAGCTCTAGAAGATGATCATCGAAAAGTTTGGTTGGAAATATGGGATCAATCTGATATTGAAATTGTAGGAGATGATAAAGCTCAACAGGGTATACGATTTAATATTTTCCAACTTAATCAAACTTACCATGGAAGAGATTCGAGACTAAATATTGGTCCTAAAGGATTTACAGGTGAAAAGTATGGAGGAAGCACATATTGGGATACTGAAGCCTATTGTTTACCCTTTTATATGGCTACCAAAAGTCATAAAGTTGCTCGTAATTTACTTAAATATAGATATGATCATTTAGAAAAGGCTATAGAAAATGCTGAAAAATTAGGTTTTAAAAATGGATCAGCTTTATATCCTATGGTAACAATGAATGGTGAGGAGTGCCATAATGAATGGGAAATAACTTTTGAGGAAATACACAGAAATGGAGCTATTGCATATGCTATTTTCAATTATGAAAGATTTACAGGAGATCTTACTTATATACCTGAAATGGGTCTTGAAGTGCTAATTGCAATTTCAAGATTTTGGACTGAACGCGTTAATTATTCAGAAAACAAAAAAGCCTATGTTATTTTGGGTGTTACAGGGCCTAATGAATATGAAAATAATGTAAATAACAATTGGTATACAAATTATTTAGCACAATGGTGTTTGCTATACACTACTAAGGAAATTCTAAAAATCAAAAAAAAGCATCCCCAGCATTGGAATAAAATAAAACAAAAAGTTTCTTGGCAAGAATCTGAAATTGATAAATGGAATCAAATTGCAACCCAGATCCACTTTCCAAGACATCCAGAGAACGATATTTTTTTACAACAAGAAGGTTTTTTAGATAAAACTATAATTCCAGCAAGTTCAATTGATAAAAGTGAAAGACCAATTAATCAGCACTGGTCATGGGATAGAATTCTGCGGTCGCCATTTATTAAACAGGCAGATGTTTTGCAGGGTTTATACCTTTTTGAAGAAAATTTTGATTACGAGTTCATCAAGAAGCATTTCGATTTTTATGAACCTTTAACAGTTCATGAATCATCACTTTCTGCATGCGTGCATTCTATTTTGGCATCTCGTTTAGGTAGAATAGAAAAAGCATATTCACTTTATCTTAGGACTTCTCGTTTGGATTTGGATGATTATAATAAAGAAGTTGAAGAGGGACTTCATATTACAAGTATGGCTGGTACGTGGATGAGTTTAGTTCAAGGTTTTGGGGGTGTTCGTATTATTAACAATCAATTACATATAGATTCAGTTCTTCCAAAATCATGGGAAAAGTATAATTTTAAAATCAACTACAGAAACACTTCTATAAATGTTGAAGTTGATAAGAATAAGGTAAACATAATTCATTCAAATCCTAGCCTTGCAATTTACTGTCATGGAGAACTAGTCAATATTTAAGATTTTATATGAAGTATTTATTTATTTATTTATTATTCCCTTTTTTTGCAATAGCTCAAATAGATCGGATAGAACCACCATTTTGGTGGCAAGGAATGAAAAATAAGAAGCTGAAAGTTTTATTATATGGAAAAGATCTATCTAAATATGATGTTAAAGCTCAGGGTATGAATATAGTAAGCATAGAAGAGGTTGAAAATAAAAATTATCTTTTTCTGAATTTTGATCTCACCAACCAAAAGGCTGGAAATTTTAAAATTAATTTGATTGAAGAAAAAAAAACAAAACACACATTTAGATATGAAATTAAAAGCCGAAATAGAAATTTTGATTTTTCAAGCTTTGATTCTTCGGATGTTATTTATCTATTAATGCCAGATAGATTTGCTAATGGAAACCCATTAAATGATTCCCATCCGGACTTAAAAGATAAACTTAATCGCTCCGACAAAGATGGAAGACATGGAGGTGATTTGGAGGGTATTATTAAAAACTTAGACTACATCGAAGAATTAGGGGCAACCGCTATTTGGTCAACTCCTCTTTGCGAGGACAACGATCCCAGTGTTTCTTATCATACTTATGGCCAAAGCGATTTGTATCGAATTGATCCAAGATATGGATCCAATCAAGATTATAAAAGATTGGCTAATAGTCTTCATAAACGAGGCATGAAACTAATTATGGATTATGTAACTAACCATTGGGGCACTCAACATTGGATGGTTAAAGATCCACCAACAAAAAATTGGATTCATTATTTTGAAGAGTATACAAACACTAATCATAGAAAAGAGATACATTCTGATCCATATGCATCAATAATTGATAAAAAGGAATTACTAAAAGGCTGGTTCGTACCTACTATGGCAGATCTTAATCAAAGTCAACCGAAACTATTAAATTATTTGATTCAAAATGCCATTTGGTGGATTGAATTTGCTGGAATTGACGGTTTTAGAGTTGATACATTTCCATACAATAATCCTAAGCCAATGATTAAATGGCTAGAAGCTATTCGTCTGGAGTATCCAAAATTCAATATTGTTGGTGAAGGATGGATGTATAACAGTATTCATCTTTCATATTGGCAAGAGAACAGTCCAATTGCAGCAATACAGGGATTCAATTCAAAGTTGCCTGGCGTAAAAGATTTTGCTCTATATAATGCTTTTACAAAAGCATTCGGTGAGAGAGATAAGTATTGGGAGCATGGAATGACTAGAATTTATAAAACATTACAAAATGATTTTCTTTATCCAAATATTAATAATGTTCTGATATTTGCAGAAAATCATGATACTAATAGAATAAATGATTCTTATCCTAAATTCAAGTCATATAAAAGAATAATGGCAGCTTTGATGACTCTGAGAGGAATACCTCAAATTTATTATGGAAGTGAAATTGGAATGACTGGGAAAAAAGAAAACGGAGATGGTGACATTAGAAGAGATTTTCCTGGAGGTTGGATATCTGATAAAAAAAATGCGTTTAATAAGAAAGAAAGAACCCAAGTTCAAAAATCATATTTTAATTTTACAAAAAAATTGATTAACTGGCGCCGAACTAAAAGTGTTATTCATAAAGGTAAAACTCTTCATTATGTTCCCGAAAACGACGTTTATGTGTATTTTAGATATTCTGAAAAAAGTTGTGTAATGGTAATTATTAATAATAGCCCTAAAAAACAAAATCTTTCTCTCGACAGATTTCATGAAGGAATTGCGGGAAGAACAAATGGTTATGAAATAATATCCGAAAAACCAATTAACTTAGCTAAAAATCTTGAGGTTTCACCCGAAACAGCCTATATTATTGAATTACAATAGAACATGAAACAATATTTTGCACTTTTTTTTAGCCTTTTAATTTTATCCTGTCACTCTGGAAGTGAGGAGGCTCGAAAGCCTGAAGATTCAAATTTTCAAATTAAGCCTATTGAACCCATCACAAAAAATATTATATCCCAATCTGTATTGTATGAAGCCAATATCAGGCAATATTCAAATGAAGGAACTTTTAATGCTTTTGCTAATGATTTACCTATTATCAAAAAACTAGGAGTCAAGATTTTATGGCTAATGCCAATTAATCCAATTTCTACAACAAAAAGTAAGGGACCATTAGGTAGTTATTATGCTGTTTCTGATTACACCAAAGTTAACCCTGAGTTTGGTTCATTAGAAGATTTCAAAAATTTAGTTGATAAAGCTCATGAATTGGGCATATATGTTATTTTGGATTGGGTTCCAGGTCATACTGGCTGGGATCATCACTGGATTACTGAAAAGAGTGATTATTACCTAAAAAATAAAAAAGGTGAAATTATTGATCCAATAGATTTTAGGACAGGGAAATCTTTTGGTTGGACTGACGTTGCTGATTTAAACTATAATAATATTAAGATGCGTGAAGAACTTCGAGAGGCAATGATTTACTGGGTTAAAGAAACAAATATTGATGGATACAGAATTGACCAAGCATATGCAGTTCCTCAAGAATTTTATGATAAAACCTTAAAAGCATTAAGGGAAATAAAGCCATTATTTATTTTAGCAGAGACAGATATTTATCACCCTGGCGGAATAAAACTGGTTAATAAATTTGATGCGACTTACGATTGGCCTGGACATCAACTTTCAAAGGACGTAGCTCAAGGGAAAAAAAATGCTAACGATTATCATAAACATGTTAACAGGACATTACGGTTATATGGTACTGATAATATACTGGTAAACTTTGTTTCTAATCATGACGAAAACTCGTGGAACGGTACTGTTGAAGAAAGTTTTGGTGAAGCAGGTCACACCTTTATGGCATTAAATTTTACTCTACCAGGGATGCCTTTAATTTATTCAGGTCAGGAATATGACTTACGCAAACGTTTACACTTTTTTGAAAAGGATAGCTTTCCAAAACTAAAAGGTAAAACGATGAATTTACTTAGACAACTTGGAGCACTTAAAAACAATCATAGGGCTCTCGAAACAGGATCATCAGGAGGTTCTTACAAACGTATAAATACGTCAAGAAATGATAAAATATTAGCTTTTGAAAGAGAAAAATCAGGAGATACAATTGTAGTATTAGCAAACCTTAGTAAAGATTATGTTCAATTTACTATGCCATATGACGGAGACTTTCATAGATATCAGGATTTCAAAAGAAAAACCCTTTCTTCCTCATACCAATATGATATGAAGCCTTGGGAATTCTGGATTTTAATTAAATAAAACTTTTTAAATTATTTATTTGAAAAATAAGAACAGACTTTTAGTTTTAAATTTCTACTTAGTTTTTAATCTAATTATGGTTAATTGTACAACGCAGTCATTCCCTATAATTATAGGTCATCGAGGGGCAATGGGATACATAGCTGAAAATACTTTACCATCGATCGAAAAAGCCATAGATTTAGGAGCAAATGGTGTAGAAATTGATATTTTTAGATGTGCTAGTGGAGAACTTATAGTTTTTCATGACAAAACTTTAGAAAAATTGACCAATGCAACTGGATATATTGAAGCACTAGATATAGACTCTATTCAAAAGATAGAAGTTTTAGAAGGTTATACCATCCCAACACTAAATGAAGTGTTAGATCTTATAAAAGGGCGAATTTTTGTAAACATTGAACTAAAAGGAAGCCAGACGGCTATCAAAACGAATGAAGTTTTGAATAACTATTTAAAAAATAATTTATGGTCTTCTGATAAATTTTTAATCTCAAGTTTTGATTGGGATGAGCTTAAGATATTTCGAAAAGTAAATCAGAAACTACCTGTTGCAGTAATCACTGAAGACGATCCATTAGATGCTATCCCTGTAGCCTTGGAATTAAATGCCGTGGCAATTAATCCAGATTATAAAACTCTCAATTCATCCAATATCAAAAAGATTAAAGAAAAAAAACTTAAAATTTACCCTTGGACAGTTAATGAAATAGATGATATAAATATGATGATTGATTTTCAGGTGGATGGAATAATAACTGACTATCCTGATCGTATCCCAAAACCAATAAACTAATTTAAAAATATTATTGCACCATTCAGAATTGCAGCAAAACTCACCCAAGCTAGGTAGGGGTATAGCATGAAAGATGCCTTTAGATCAATTAAGCGAAACCAGAAAATACTCCGTTGGATTAAAAACCACAAAATAATTATTACGATCATTGATAGAGAAGGCATTTTAAAACCGAAAAAAATTAATGACCACAATCCATTTACCAAAAGTTGAAAGGTAAAATATAAAACTGCTATTTTTTTGTTTTGATTATGTCTTCCATAAAACCAAACTCTACCTAAAGCAATACCCATTAGGATATATAAAGTAGTCCAAACAGGTGCAAAAATCCAATTTGGTGGAGAAAAAAAAGGCTTATTTAAATTTGAATACCAATTAGGTATTGCCTGCCTCGTTATTTTACTAGAAACAAAACCAACAAATAATGAAATAGTTATACCAATTAGACAATAAATAACAAGCCTATATTTGTTTTTTTTCATGGTTCATAAAACTAGAAAAAATACATTTAGAATAATTATCTAAATAAAGATTTCAATTGAAGCCCTATATTTGAAATGAAAATGAATGAAAATTTTTTTATTTCAAAAGCTATAGATCCATTACCATATGAATCGAATTGGGAAGCACCAAGTAATATTGCATTAATCAAATATTGGGGAAAAAAGAATCTACAAATACCGAAAAATCCTTCACTTAGTTTCACTTTAGATAAAAGTGTAACTAGAACCTCTATTCGTTTTGAGCCATCTAAATCTGGGAAATTTAACTTTAAATTTTTCTTCAATGATTCTCTCAAGCCTGATTTTGACGATAAACTGCATGTTTTCTTTGATCGTATTAAAAAATATGTATGTTGGATAACAAATTATGAGTTAACAATAAAAAGTATAAACACATTTCCACACAGCAGCGGTATTGCATCTTCAGCATCAGCAATGGCAGCACTTTCTTTAGCGATCATGGATTTAGAGAGCTATTTATTTAATTTTGAAAAAAATGATTTTTTCTTCACTAAAGCATCATTTTTAGCCAGAATCGGTTCTGGGAGTGCATCTAGAAGTATAAAAGGGCCAGTCACTATTTGGGGAGATAACAGAAAAATATCAAACTCCTCAGACCTGTATGCCATCGAATTTGGTAAAGATTTAAATTCAATTTTTAAATCTTACCAAGATATCATATTATTAGTTGATAAAGAATCAAAAAATGTATCGAGTACAAAGGGTCACGATCTAATGCATTCTAACCCATATGCTGAAAAAAGATTTTTACAAGCTAGAAGAAACTGTGATTCTTTAATCCCTATTATGAAATCAGGTGATCTAGACGCATTCATTAAAATTGTCGAATTGGAAGCTTTATCATTACATGCTATGATGATGACATCAAATCCTTATTATATTCTCATGAAACCTAATACGTTATCAATTATTGAAAAATTATGGGATTTCCGTAAGGAAAAAAATATTCCTGCTTGCTTTACAATGGACGCAGGAGCCAATGTTCATATCTTATATCCTTCAGAATATGAAAAACAAATGATCCCATTTATTGATCAAGAATTATCTTCATTTTGCAAGAACAAAGAATATATTGTTGATCAAGTTGGTGCTGGAGCAAGGAAACTAGATTAAATATCTTTTTAATTATAAATTTTATGAACCAGTCTTTCTTTTTTTCTAAAATTTTACTTTTTGGAGAATATGGAATAATAAAAAACTCAAGGGGTTTAACGGTACCCTATAGGTCCTATAAAGGTAATTTGAATACATCTTCAAAAATTAATAAGGAAATTGATTCTTCTCACAAAAAAATTTTAGAATTCGTAAAATATCTTAAGAATTTAAATCAAAATTTTGTAGAATTTAATTGGCAGAAGTTAGATAATGATCTCAAAGAAAATTTATATTTCAATAGCAATATACCTCAAGGTTATGGTTTAGGAAGTAGTGGTGCCCTTATAGCAGCAGTATATGAAAAGTATGCTATGTCAAAGATTATTCCTAGTAATTATACAACCTTGAAAAATATTCAAACTCTAAAAAAAATTTTTAGTCATATGGAATCTTATTTTCATGGTAATTCTTCTGGATTTGATCCTTTAGTTAGCTATTCAGACACCTCAATTTTGATCGGTCCAGGTAATCATATTAGTACTACTCAAATCCCTTCTCAAAAGAAAAATGCCAAAGGAGCTATTTTTTTAGTTGACAGTGGAAAAAGCAGAAAGACTACATCTATGATTTCAATATTTATGGAAAAAATGAAAAGCTCAAAATTTAGCCAGATAATCTTTAAAGATTTTATAAAGTTTTCTGAAAATTGCATTGATGACTTTCTAAATGAAAATCATGATTCTTTTTTTAGAAATATCAAAATATTGTCGTCTTTGGTCTTACAAAATTTTGATAAAATGATTCCAAAGCCAATTTTTCAATTATGGCAAGAAGGTATAAATACTGATAATTATTATCTTAAATTATGCGGATCTGGAGGAGGTGGTTATTTTTTAGGCTTTACAAAAGATTTTAAATCTGCAACAAAACTCTTGAAAGATTATCCTCTAGAGTTGGTTTATAAGCTTTAATTTATAAATATCTTAAATTTTATTAGTTGTTCAAAAAAACATGAAATCAAAAAACACTTCCCTAAACTCAGAAAAAAATACTAATATGAATCAACATGTTAGAATTAATAAATACTTATCAAATGCTGGACTTTGCTCTAGAAGAGAGGCAGATCAATATATTAAAATGGGTTTAGTAGAGGTAAATGGTAAAATAATTACAGAATTAGGTTTTAAAGTTAAGGCTTCAGATGAAGTTAAATATGATGGTACTCGCATTAAAACAAAACCATTTTTATATATTCTGATAAATAAACCAAAAGGATTCATTGCAACTTTTCAAGGTGACAAAATAGCTAAGCCAGTTCAAGATTTAATAAGTACTAAAACCAATCCTGGGTTAATGCCTGTTGATGATATGGGTAGACCCATGACAGGTCTTTTGATTTTGACAAATGATGGTGAATTAAGGAAAAGACTCAACAAATCTAAATCTACAAAAATGGTCTATAAAGCCGTATTAAATGAAAATGTAACAAAGCAAATAATTAATAAATTAAAAACAGGTCAGATGGTATATAATAAACTTTTAAAAATAAAAGATATTAGCCATATTAAAGGGAAGCCTAAAAATGAAATTGGTTTAGAGGTCAATTCTATAGGTACATCTGAACTAGTAAAGCTTTTTAGTATATGTGGCTTAAGAGTTGTTTTAATTGATAGAGTTATATACGGTAGCCTTACAAAAAAAGATTTGCCAAGAGGAAAGTGGAGAAATTTAAGTTCTAAGGAAGTTGGTTTTTTGAAGATGATGTCCTAAACGCTCCCTAAAAAGCTCATAAAAAACACAAATGTAAACCAAAAAATAAGCTCCTATCTGCCAATATAATTTTTCTTCGACTATTTCTACTCCATAGGCGCTGTAGCTCCAAAAGACAGTCATACTCCACAAAACCGGGTATAAATATCCGCTTAAAATTCCTAGAATTATTAAGTTAATAATGTACCAAGGATGGACTGTTGTTGAGACAAAAAAATAGATGCTTAAAATAAATAGCATATTTTTAAAAATATCTTTCGGCTCACGATTTGATTTAATAAAAGAGAAAACAAAAACAAATACTGAAATAAGGTAAGGTGTTATTTTTCCTATATCTTTAATAATGTTATATCCTTTCAATTTATATCCAATTGCTCTTATAATATTGTAAATACTACCGTTAAATTCAAAAGTTGAAAACCAAAGTTGTATGGTTTGAAGATAATTTGGAAAAAAATTTTCATCCCAATATGGTAAAAATATGATCCCACCAAAAATCAAAATAAATACTCCATAGACTATAAAATTCTTCAGTCCTAAATACTGAAAGAAAAAAGGAACTAAAATCAGAGGTAAAAGTTTAGTACCTATTGCAAATGCCATAAAAATTCCACCTAAAATAGGTTGTCGCTTAATGCAATAAAGCCATGAAATAAAGGTAAAACACATCATAAGACATTCTCCATGAAGATTTCCATAACCTTCAATAATTACCAATGGATTTAGGAAATACCATGCTAGATATTCTTTTGATAGTATTAATTTTTCTAACAAGCTTTTTATTACAAAAAATATTATCATCTCACTTACTAAATAGACGCTGCGTATGCAAAGAATTGGTGTGAAAATATTTTCAGAGTTAAAGTTGGCTGCTAAGGCAAATAAGCATTGACTTATTGGAGGATAATTTGAAAAATTATTTCTACTTAGATTCCCCATTTTTTCAAATAATAGTTGCGAATTGGGAAAACCTACTAAATCAATTATTTCATTTGGTGTGTAATGATAAGGATTAATTCCAAAAAGCTGAATGCTTCCATCCCAAATAAAGCGATAAAAATCTTGTGACAGATTAGGTATATAATTCCAAAAAATTAAACGGCATATTATTCCTAAAAAAAAAATATTTCCTATTGAAGAATACTTTTTAACCCAAATCCAAATTAAAATAAATAAAAACACGTATGTACCAATTAAGGGTAGCGTTTGATACCTTTTTAATTCAAACGAAAATAAAGCAAAGGCAAAAAATATTCCAAGTAATGTTATTGAACTTGAAATGATATAGTTTTTATTCATTATTTATGTTTTGGCTAATCCCAAAATAGCTTATAATTCCAAATCCAATAAAAAGAACCAGATGAAATAAAAACATTCCTAAATTAAATGATTTATTAAAACTCAAAGAGCATAGAATCCCAAAAAGAAAATAAATTGATAGCACTAATTCTAGCAAAGAATATGGAGATATCTTATTTTCAGAATATTTAAAATTTTTCAAAGAACTTTGGTTAAACTTTGGTGTACGAATAAAGGCACTTTTTTTACCTAAATAAGCCTCTAAAACTGCAACTGAATTGTGCACCGAGAACCCCAGAATTAATGTATAAAAGTTTATAAACCGCTTAATGTAAATCAAGAAAGAATAAAATCCACCTCCAAATGAGTGTTTGTGAACATGCCAATAACAATAAAAAAATATTATTGTACTTAAAATGAACAGGGAACTCATATTAAATATTAACTCATATTCGGGGAAAGTTTCTTTTATAAATATTAAGGGAACACTCAAAATTGCTATTAAAAAAACATTTAAAAACATATTGCTGCTAAATAAATGGAAAAAAGCATTTATTTTTTTGTTAAATGTATATTTATCAGAAAATAAAATCTTTGCAACCAATTTTCTAAAATTTTCCGCACCCCCTTTATTCCATCTGAATTGTTGAGAACGTATTGCATTGATTGTTATAGGAAGTTCTGCAGGTGTAACCACGTTATCCAAATAAACAAACTCCCAGTCTTTTAATTGGGCTCGATAGCTTAGATCTAAATCTTCTGTTAAAGTATCTGCTTTCCAATTCCCTGAATCAATTATGCAATCTTTTCTCCAAATCCCAGCTGTTCCATTAAAATTTATAAAATGTTTTTGCTGATTCCTACCTACTTGTTCTAGAAGAAAATGTGCATCTAGAGCAAAGGCTTGAACTTGAGTAAGAATTGAATGTTCACGGTTTAAATGTCCCCATCTGGTCTGAACTACTCCTACTTTATTATTTTGAAAATATGGAATCGTTTTTAGAAGCCAATCTGGATTGGGTAAAAAATCTGAATCAAAAATAGCTATGAATTCACCGCTTGCTGTTTTCAATCCATTTTTAAGTGCTCCAGCTTTAAACCCTTTTCTTTTAGTTCGAATAATATGATGTATAGGTATACCTTTGTCTTTATATTTTGAGACTATTTTTTTTGTAACTAATAGTGACTCGTCTGTTGAATCATCTAGTACCTGAATTTGAATTAACTCTTTTGGATATTCTAGATTTGTTATACATTTTAATAAGCGTTTTATGACATAAAATTCGTTGAACAGCGGTAATTGAATTGTTACTCTTGGAAGCTTTTCAGGAATTTTACATTTTAACTTGTTTTTTTTTTGATAAATTTTAAAATACTTTAACATATTTAGTTGCAATAAGCTATAACAAAATATTATAACTAAACAACACACATATACTACTATAATCAACGTGACAAATATTTTAATAACTAAATCTGTTACTACTTCCATTTTGAAAAGTAAAATTTAAATATCCAAGTTAATATTTTATAGCCCGCTAAGAGAGTTCCTTTTATTGTTCCTGAAACTTTTGAAACACCAAGACGCTTACGATATCTGACTTGAATTTCTTTATAGGACATTTTTTTTCTTAAAACTTTGAGTTGCATTTCAATTGTCCATCCATAAGTTTTATCCTCCATTTTTAATTCTTGAAGAGATTGCCATTTAATAGCACGAAATGGACCTAAATCAGAAAACTTACCTTGATATAGCCATTTCATTAGAAAACAAGCTAATTTATTTCCAAAGATTTGTTGATATGTTAGAGAGCCCTTTTCCCTCAATTTTTTGTCTCTAGCTCCAATACAAAAAACAACCTCTTCACGAATAATCGGAGAAACAATTTGGTCAAGATCTTCTGCATAATCAGAATAATCACCATCCAAGAAAACTACAATATCTGGATTATTTTGGGCCAGGTGTTCTAAACCTTTCAAACATGCATAACCATAACCTTTTCTGTTTTCTGTAATTACTTCAGCCCCTTTTTTTTCTGCTATTTTAGATGTATTGTCTGTTGATGCATTATCAACAACAACTATTCTATCAACACTTTTCGGGATTGAATCAATTACAAGGCCTATCGATTGTGATTCATTATAAGCTGGTATAATAACAGCAATTTTTATATCAAATTTAATTTAGATGTTTAACTCTTTTTGCTGTTGGGGAACAATGAATTCGTCAAAATACCAGGAAGACCAAGACTCGAATGCTAAGAAAAAAGAAATGCCAAATGTAATTAATAGAAAAATTAGCATTGCTAGGTTTAAATTTTTTCTTTTGCGATCTACAGAACATTGATTTTGTTTTTTTCTAAAAATGTAGGTTGCATAGATACCTAGACCGATCGCAACTGTTCTTAAGATAATAGATCCTGTTCCTAAACTTCCATCTTCTTTGTAAAAAAAATCTGCAAATGATATAGCTACGACACCCCCCATCAAACCAAACATAAAAAGAACAGCAGGGGCAACACAACATAACATTCCTGTCAAGGCTGAAATCAGACCGTATTTTATTGACCACTTAAATGCATTTGGACTTTTCATATTCATTTTAATAAGGATCAAAAATATTTATTATTCGTTTAAATCCCAATTGTAAGGCAAATAATCGATTTTAAATTTATTAAGTTTAAATCCTGAATATTCAGATATAAATTCCTTGATCATTTTTTTGGATCCAAAGTCTTTTCCAAACCAAAGAAAGATTTTTGAGAGCTCGGATTTATTTTCCTTAATTATATTTTTTGTAGAATCAATTAAAAATTCCTTTGTTGCTGCATTCAACTGATTATTTAAATTTTTTTCAATATAAGCTTCATTTAGAAGTTTTGGACATGATTTTGAAGCACAATTTATTGCAAAATGAATCCTAGGTTCATTCATTTTTCTAAGAATTTTATGTTCTATATCTCCAAGACTGTAATTGTTTTTACCATCATTGAAGCATTTTGTTTTCCAAGGAAATTTGATCTCTTTAATACTTTTTAGAGGGTAATTTTTAATTATAAGATCTATTGTAAGAGCATTATATGCATTTATCCAATATGCTAGTTTATATTCTTTCGAAGTATTTTCATTAGGAGAATTTGATTCTAAAGTATTAATATAAGCATTTAGCTGATCGATATTTTTCCTCCATTCTTTGTAATTAACGATGCCGTCATTTGACACATATTTTTTTAATTGTGTATTCCATCTATGATGAATATTTTTTTGTGCAAATAAACTAGCTGAAAAAATTATGCAAAAAGCAAAATATAAAGTCCTCATGTTGTTCTGTAAATAAATCTTTAAATTAAAATTTTTAAATCAAATGACAATTAGATAAACTCTATCCAAATTTTTCCAAATACAGTTTATAAAGATTTAAATGATTTTTGAGATCGATAAAATCATCAATGTCATTTTCTATTCCTAGAAAGTAGACAGAATCATTTTTAATTTTTTTTAATGTTTCCTCCAAAACACGGTTTGTGCTCCAAGGAATATTTTGAAAAATTTTCTTTTTTATTTTTTTCATACCAATCAAATAATATCCACCATCGTAAGTAGGGCCAATCACAAAATCTTTATTCTCTAATACATTTCTTGCTCGAATTACCATACTCTCATTAATATTCCATAGATCAGTTCCAATTAGTATAACATTTTTATATTTTTCATTAAAGGCCCACTGAAAAGCTGATAACATTTTATTTCCTAGATCAGATCCATTTTGAACTAAAAAATTTTTTGCGTTATCAAAAATTGATTCCATTTTTTTATTTGGTTTACTTTGAAATACAATAATATCTTGATTGTTATTTGATATATTTTCAGCTGTTTTTTTAAGAAGTTGTAAATAAACCCAATGAGATTTTTCGAATCCTATCTTGTTACCAAGTCTGGTTTTAACTTCACCTTTTATAGGTGACTTTGCAAAAACCATCAATAAGTTTTTCATTAACGTATAGAAGAAATAAATGAACTTATATTTTCCACACCCTCTTTTTCAAGAAATTTAATAAATGCTGATCCAATTATTGCTCCACTTGAGTGTTTAATGGCTGTCAAATAGGTTTCTGAATTACTTATCCCAAAACCTACAACCGTTGGTGTGGATAGTTTCATTTTAGCTATGCGATTAAAGTAGTCTGTTTGTAGGCTCCCGAATTTATCCTTAGCTCCAGTGACACTTGCACTACTAACCATATAAATAAAACCATTTGATACTTTATCAATATAGTTAATTCTTGCCTCAGGAGTTTGTGGAGTTATCAAAAACATATTATATAAACCATATTTTTCAAATAGGCTTTTATAATTTTCATGATAAACATCAACAGGTAGATCAGGAATAATTAATCCGTCAATACCTATTTTTTGACAACTTTGACAAAATTTTTCGATGCCGTATTGCATCATTGGATTTAAATAACCCATTATTACTAAGGGAATTTTAATTTTTTCACGAACATTTTCAAGTTGTGAAAAAAGTTTTTGTGTCGTCATTCCATTTCGTAATGCTTGAGTAGAACTTTTTTGAATAGTTGGCCCATCTGCTAACGGATCTGAAAAGGGTAGTCCAATTTCAACCATATCAACCCCAGAGGACTGAAGTTTTTCCAAGATAGACAATGTATCCTCTAGCTTTGGGTGGCCAGCTGAAAAATAGATAGACAAGAGTTTCTGGTCTTCTTTAAACTTTTTATCAATTCTATTCATTAAAGTTTGAAATAGTCTATATAAGTTGACAAATCCTTATCACCTCTACCAGAACAATTGAAAACAATTATTTCCTCTGGACCAAATTTACGGACATCAAGAACCGCAAATGCGTGAGCTGTTTCAATCGCTGGAATAATACCTTCGGTTTGAGATAAAGTTAGCCCCCAATCCATTGCCTCTTGATCAGGTATAGAGATAAATTCAGCCCTCTTAGATCTGAATAGATGCGCATGCATTGGCCCTACACCAGGATAATCTAAACCTGCTGAAATGGAGTAGGGTTCTGTAATTTGTCCATCACTGGATTGCATCAAAAGAGTTTTGCTACCGTGTATTATTCCCTCTTTACCTAGCGCAGATGTAGCAGCACTTTGACCTGAATCAATACCCTTACCTGCAGCTTCTATTGCAATTATATTAACCCGTTCATCGTTTAAATAATGATAATATAGACCTGCAGCGTTACTACCCCCACCAACACAAGCAATGACATGGTTGGGATAGTCTCTTCCCTCTTGTTCTTCAAGTTGCCATTTTGTTTCTTCACTAATAACAGATTGAAAGCGTGCAACCATATCTGGATAAGGATGAGGTCCAACTACTGAACCAATTATATAATGCGTATCTATCGGATTGTTTATCCAGTCCCGAATTGCTTCGTTCGTTGCGTCTTTGAGAGTTTTACTACCAGACTTTGCTGAACGTACCTCAGCACCCAACATTTTCATTCGAGCTACATTAGGGGCTTGCCGGTGAATATCTAATTCGCCCATATATACAATACACTCGATACCCATTAAAGCACAAACAGTCGCTGTAGCAACACCATGTTGTCCAGCTCCTGTTTCGGCAATAATTCTATTTTTTCCAAGACGTTTTGCTAAAAGTATTTGTCCTATAGTATTGTTTACTTTATGTGCCCCAGTATGGCATAAGTCCTCTCTTTTTAAATAAATTTTTGTTTTGTATTTTTCTGATAAGCGACTTGCAAAATATAGTGGTGTGGGGCGTCCAACATAAACTTTTAAAAGATTTTCAAACTCTTTTTTAAAATCAGCTCGCCCAGTTATTTCTAAATAATTATCACGCAATTCAGCCACATTTGGATATAACATTTCTGGAATAAAAGCCCCTCCAAAATCACCATAATATCCTTTTTCATTTACATTATAATTCATACAATTCCTTTTTAAACAATTTTAATTTATCAATATTTTTTTTTGCAGGTGAAATTTCAAATTTACTATTTACATCAATAGCATAAATTGGTAATTGAGAATTTAATAATTTTTTGATTTGATCTATGTTATCTGTCCCAATTCCACCACTTAGAAAAAAGGGTTTTTGAAGTGGATAATTTTTAAGAATATCCCAATCAAAATTTATACCGTTTCCACCTGGCAGATCTCCTTTTGTGTCAAATAAAAAAAAGTCACAATTTTTTTCATATCTTTTCAAAATTGAAAAGTTATAATTATTACTTATCGAAAATGTTTTAATTACCTCAACATTTAAGTTTTTTATCACCTTGCAATAATCAGGTGATTCATCACCGTGTAATTGTACTGCACTCAATTGATGTTTTACTATCATGGTTTCAATATAATCTATTGAAGCATTAACAAAGACTCCCGTTTTTTTAATACTATCTTCTATTTTTGGAGTTTTATCAGTAACGTATCTTTCCGAAGGTGCCCAAAAAATAAAGCCAATATAGTTCGGCTTCAGCTTACAAAGTGAAGTTATGTTTTCAAACTCTCGCATGCCGCAAACCTTTAATTTCATTGTGTAATTTTTTTGATAAAATCTTTAGCTGTACTCCCAGGGTGATCTGATTTCATGAAGTTTTCACCAATTAAAAAACCTTTGTAGCCGAATTCTATTAATTCTTTTATACTATTAGGATCACTTATTCCGCTCTCTGATACTTTTAAAAACTGGTCAGGTATTTTTTCTGCTAAACTTCTGCTTGTCTCTAATGAAACTTCAAAGGTTTTTAGGTTCCTATTGTTAACTCCAAATAAATCAATTGTTGGCATAATTGACTTTTCGATTTCTTCAAGGTTATGAACCTCCAATAATACTTCTAAGCCTAAGTTATTTGCTAGAGACGAAAAATTCTTAATTTCATTCCTAGATAATATTGCTGCAATAAGAAGAATAACGTCAGCCCCATTAGCTTTGGCTTCAATTATTTGATATTCGTCAATAACAAAATCTTTTCTAAGAAGAGGTAAACTAATTATTGATCTTGAAAGAATTAAATCTTCGAGAGACCCACTAAAATATTTTCCATCAGTTAAAACAGACATTCCACTCACACCAGCGTCCTCATACTCTTTAGCAACTTTAGTTACAGAAAGTGAACTATTAATATTTTTTTTTGAAGGGGAACGACGTTTGAATTCTGCGATAATACCAAAATCATTAATCTTAATTTTCTTTACAAGCGAGTTACAATGCCTATCAAAAAGAGGAGATGTTTCTAAATAAGACATTGGAAGCAATTTTTTTTTCTGAACCACTTCAACTTTTTTATCAGCTACTATTTTATTGAGAATATTCATTCTTTACTAATATTTTGAAGTTTGTTAAATGCTTCAAATGCTTTTCCTGATGTCAAAGATTCTTTTGCCAATTTAAAACCCTCAATTGGAGAAAGGTCCAAGGCAGTGGCAACAGCCATACCAGCATTTGCACAAACAACGTCTTCTTGTGATTTAGTACCCTTGTTTTGTAGTACATCTATAAAAATTTTAGCTGATGATTTAACATTATTTCCACCTTGAATAGATTTTACTTTTATTTGTTCTGTACCAAAATCTTTGGCTGTAATTAATTTTTCAAAATCATTTCCAATTGCTTTTACAGGACTAGTTAAAGAAATTTCATCATATCCGTCTAAGGAGTAAAGAATGGTAAAATTTATATTGGTTTTTTGTAATAGGTAATTATAAAGACGGGCTAGTTCAAGATTAAAAACTCCTGTTAGTTGATTTTTAGGAGAACATGGATTGACTAGTGGACCAAGCATATTAAAAAATGTTTTCAAACCCAGCTCCTTGCGAACGGGCCCAACATTTTTCATAGCAGGATGAAATAAAGGGGCATGGAGAATACATATTCCCGCCTTCTCTAAACAACGTTTTAAAAAGTCTTTATTATTGGAAAATTTAATTTCTAAGGCTTCGAGTACATTACTAGAACCGCATCCTGAGGAAACCCCGTAATTTCCGTGTTTTGTAACCTTTATTCCAGCTCCTGCAGTTACAAATGAGGATAATGTTGAAATATTAAAAGTATCCTTACCATCACCACCTGTACCACACAAATCTATTGTGTTAAATTCGCTTAAGTCTACTGAAATGCATAATTCGAGTAGTGCCTCTCGAAAACCTTCAAGCTCTTCAAGGCTAATATTTCGCATCATAAAGACAGTTAGAAAAGAAGCAATTTGTGAGTTATTATATTTGCCTCCAGCAATATTAGTGATTATCTCTTTAGCCTCATTTTTACTAAGGGATTCATAGTTCGTAAGTCTTTTAAGAGTAGTTTTCATACCTAACTTTCTATCCAATTTTCTAATATTTTTTTCCCATTGGGAGTTAAGACGGATTCAGGATGGTATTGAACAGATCTAACATCATAAGTTTTGTGTCTTAAAGACATAAGATGCCCTTCATCATCAAAAGATGTAGCTATTAATTCATTTGGTAATGGAGTAGCGACAACCCATGAATGGTATCGACCTATTTCAAACTTTTTTGGTAAGTCTTTAAAAAGTATGTCACTTTCCGATATAGTTACAGACGTTGAAATGCCATGGTAAACTTTTTTCATATTTACAAGGGTTGCACCAAAAACCTCACCAATTGCCTGCTGTCCTAGGCATACCCCTAGTATTTTTTTTGTTGGAGCATAATGTTCAATAGCTTCTTTTAATAAACCAGATTCATCTGGTATTCCAGGACCGGGTGATAAAAGAATTAATGGATATTCTTCAATTTCATCAAGTTTGAATTCATCATTACGTTTTACAGTAACATTACAATCAAGCTCTTCTAGATAATGAACAAGATTATATGTAAATGAGTCGTAATTATCTATAACAAAAACTTTTTTCATTAATCAAATTTTTTCTGCTTGTAACAAAGCTTTGTCTAAAGCGCCTAATTTATTATATACTTCTTGTAATTCATTTTCTGGTACAGAAGCTGCTACAATTCCAGCTCCAGCTTGATAATGCAGTCTATTGTTCATACTCAAAAATGATCGTATAATTATCGCATGGTTAAAATTTCCATAGAAGTCCATATATCCAATAGCTCCACCATAAAAATTTCGTTGTGTTTTTTCATATTTATCTATAAGTTGAAGCGCTTTATGTTTGGGTGCTCCGCTTAAAGTACCTGCAGGAAATGTATCTGCTACTACTCTGAATGTCTTCGCTGAATCTTTCATAGTGCATGTAACTTTAGAAACCAGATGTATTACATGCGAAAAAAATTGAATCTCACGATTTTTTTCAACTAAAACATTTGAACCGTTTCTACTCAAATCGTTTCTGGCTAAATCGACTAACATTACATGCTCACTATTTTCTTTTGGATCTTTGGCTAATTCTTCGGCTGCCTGAGTATCTTTTAGATCATTACCTGTTCTTCGAAAAGTACCAGCGATAGGATGAATTTCTGCTTTTCCGTTATTCACAATTAATTGAGCTTCTGGTGAACTCCCAAATATTTTGAAATATCCGTAGTCGAAAAAAAATAGATAAGGTGATGGATTTATGGAACGAAGAGTTCTGTATACATTGAATTCGTCACCTTTAAATTTTTGTGAAAATTGACGAGACAATACTAGTTGAAATACATCTCCCCTGTAACAATGCTCTTTTCCTTTTTTTACAAAATCAATGAACTCAAAATCTGTTAAATTAGAAGATTTTTCTCCGACCTTTTCAAATTTAAAAGGAGTACTAATTTGAGAATATAATAACTTTTCAATCTTATCTAAATTATGATCACCGTCATAAATATTAGAAAACAAATAGGCCTCGTGATTAAACAAACTTATGGCAATAATATTTTCATAGACAGCATAGTACATGTCAGGCATGTATATTCCACTTTTATTTCTGTCTAATTTTATTTTATCAAAACGTTCAACAGCTTCGTGAGCGATAAATCCAAAAACACCATTACTAATAAATTCAAAGGGTTGTTTTTCACTCTTAAATTGAGTTGAGAATTCATGCACGCGTTCGGGAATATCAATTGATTCGTCAACTTTCTCAACTATTGAACTTTTGTCAGGAAGATGAGTTGTTAATTTTTTATTTTTTAATTCAATTGAAGCAATAGGATTACAGCATATGTATGAAAAGTTTTTGTTATTTGAAGAATAATCACTGCTCTCAAGAAGTAAGGAATGTGGAAATATATCTCTTACTTTCAGATAAACATTTACTGGTGTAATCGTATCTGCCAGGATTTTTTTGAATTTGGTTTTTAAAGAATAAACTTTCATACGTTCATAAAATTAAAAAAGGCTTGTCGTGATGACAAGCCTTTTTTAATTAGTAATATTAAATTTCGTCACACGAGTGTCTCTTGCTCTGCGCACCACCAGTTAATATTGCAAATTAAAGTTTTCATTATTCAAATATAATATAAAATTTAGAACCCTAAAATTTTATATTATTCAAGTGAATTAAAACTGTGAGTCTTATTTAAAAATAAAGGCTAACCACTAATTCGATATCGTCGTAAATAAGCTTATCTCCTAAATTAGAAAAAAAACTTGATGATCTATACTTAACATCAAATTTAGATCTATCGAAAACCATATCTACCCTTGCACCCTCAGTGTTTAATGATAATTCAAAATCAGTTGGTTTTGTTATTCCTTTAATTGTTAAATCCCCTTTAACTTTATATTTATTACCATCAATCTTTTGTATGGAGGTCATCTTTAATGAAGATCTAGGATATTCTTCCACAGAAAAAAAATCTTCAGAGCGCAAATGGTTTTCAAGATAATCTTTGGATCTTCCTGACAAATCCTCATTTAATAAGCTTAACATATCAACAATAAATTCTCCTCCAACTATTTCATCGTTATCAAACAAAATATTTCCTGATATAAATTTTAAGGAGCCGTAATGAATTTTAGTGGTAATTTCCTTTCCAGTCCATTTAATTTTACTTAGTTGTATGTTTATATTTTTATTTTGACCAAATAAATTTAGGTTTATGAAGGCTAGAAGTATAAATATAAATAACTTTTTCATGATTTTTTTTAACAAATTAAAAGTTAATTTTCTAATTACTAAATTTATTTTAATTCAAATTGTCTAGATATTGTTTTTCAATTTGTATAATCACAATCACTGTTGTAATTTTAATTTATGGATTTAAGCCAAGATAAATGGTCAGCAATGCACCGAAGTAAAAAAGAAACTATTCTATTAGATGTCCGAACTTTAGAGGAATATAATAGCGGGCACATTCCAAACGCTCAATTAATTGATATTCAAAACCCTCCAAATTTCATGCAAGAATTAGAATTACTTAACCCTTCAAAAACATATCTTGTTTACTGTAGGTCTGGTGCTAGAAGTTCTCAGGCATGCCTATTGATGAAAAATAAAGGGATAGAAAATTGTTTTAATTTGCTAGGAGGTATAAATGAATGGTGTGGGGAGATTGTAAGTTAAAATGAAAACATCAACTAAAACTCGTATTTTTTTTGAAAGAAATGGTTTTGCAGTTTGTTCACGTTTAGCCGAAATATTTGGAATGAAAGTGAAAAGTGTTCGTTTATTTTTCATTTATGCATCGTTTGCGACTCTTGTAGGTGGTTTTGTACTTTATTTAATATTAGCATTTTGGCTTAAATTAAAGGACCTTATTTACACTAAGCGTACATCCGTGTTCGATTTGTGAATTAAGAATTGTCATTTTGAATAATTTCTTTTCATCTATTTTGTAGAAATGTTTCATGTCTAATAATTTGATATTCTAATCCTTTTTATGATATTGGAGTATCAAATTTTATACGCAGAAAATGAAGTCTACTTATCTTAAAAAAAACACTTTATTATATTTTTTTTTCTTACTACCATGTAGTAATCTTTTTTCCCAGGAGCGTGGTTTAGATGAAAAAATTAATGAGGCCTTTACTCCAATTGCAAATTGGTGGGAAGGATTAATACTTCATAATTTTCCAGGTACAGAGATCCCGACAATAATAATCCTGTTGGTAGGAGGGGCACTTTTTTTCACATTTTATTTTGGGTTTGTTAACATTCGCCATTTTTTAACTGCTATAAATACGGTACGAGGAAAATACGATAGTTTAGATGAAAATATAAGGAAGGAACATAAAACTCAAAACTCAGAAACATCAGATGTAACTGAATTAAAAAAAACTGACCAAGGGGAGGTGAGTCATTTTCAAGCACTAGCAACGGCAGTCTCTGGAACTGTGGGTAACGGAAATATTGCTGGTGTCGCACTTGCAATAGCAGTTGGAGGACCAGGTGCCACTTTTTGGATGATACTATGCGGTTTAATAGGTATGTCAACAAAATTTGTAGAATGTACCTTAGGGGTAAAATACAGGGACGTTGGTTCAGACGGCACTGTTTATGGAGGTCCCATGTACTATTTAACAAAAGGACTCAAAGAGAAAGGTTTTGTTACTCTAGGAAAAACTCTAGCAGTGATATTTGCTTTTTTGTGTATCGGAGCTTCTTTTGGTGGAGGTAACGCGGCTCAATCTAATCAGGCTGCTATGCAACTTGTTAGCTCTTTTGGAATGACTGGCGGGAGTGCGAGAACTATTATAGGGATAATAATGATGATTTTGGTGGGTATTATAATAATAGGCGGAATAAAAAGAATTGCTTATGTAACTGAAAAGGTTGTTCCATTTATGGCGCTAATGTATATAATTGCCTGTTTGTATATAATTGTTTCAAATTTTAGTTTTGTTGATGATGCGTTCGGAATGATTTTTAGCCAAGCCTTTAACCCTCAAGCTGGTCTTGGAGGCTTGTTAGGCGTATTAATTACAGGCTTTAGAAGAGCTGCTTTTTCGAATGAGGCAGGAGCTGGTTCAGCATCAATTGCCCATTCGGCTGTAAAAACAAAATATCCAGCTTCAGAAGGTTTAGTTGCTCTATTAGAGCCATTTATTGATACGGTTGTCATATGTACGATGACAGCTTTGGTCATAATCATTTTCAATGGTAATAATAGTGTTTTCGAATACGGTGGCGTTGGAGGTGTAGTTATGATTAATGGGTTACCTGCTGAGGGTGCTGGTATTACTGCAGCTGCATTTTCAGAATACATTTCATTTTCCGGTCCTTTTCTGACAATAGCTGTTGTATTATTCGCAATCTCAACAATGATTTCATGGTCATATTATGGTTTACAATCGTGGATGTATATTTTTGGGAAAGGCAAACCTTCAGAACTAACTTACAAATCAATTTTCCTTATTTTTATTGTAATTGGTGCTGCTGGTGATATGTCATCAGTTTGGGCGTTTTCAGATGCGATGATTCTGGCATTAGTTTTTCCCAATATGATAGGACTATTAATTCTGTTTCCTAGAGTTAGAGATGAATTGAATCGGTATATAAATTCAATAAGGACTGTTAAAAATTAATTGGAAATCTGAAAGATTTTATATTGCAAACTATGCTAAACTGTTGACAGGTATTTGTTTAATAATTCTATTATGACAAAGTGTTTACAACAACACCCATTCTGTCTTAACTTTTTGTTATTTTCCCAAACAAACTCTAAATAATAAGACTATATTTGTAATAAAACTTGTTTATGATTGATTTCGAACTACGCCCAGACATAAAAACTTCCGAAACCCAACGGATGGTTTATGAGGCAGCTAGAGACTTTGCGACACAATTTATAAAGCCAAATGTTATGGAGTGGGATGAGGCTCAATATTTTCCCGCAGAAATTTTTGACAAAGCTGGTGCGCTAGGGTTCATGGGAATGCTTATACCAGAAAGTTATGGAGGCTCGGGTATGGGTTATCATGAGTACGTCACATTAATTGAAACAATATCGATAGTTGATCCTTCTATAGGTCTTTCAATAGCTGCACATAATTCTTTATGTGTGAATCACATATATTCTTTTGGAACCGAAGAACAAAGACTTAGATGGCTACCAAAGTTATGTGAGGGAACAGCCATCGGAGCATGGGGCTTAACTGAACATAACACTGGATCTGATGCTAAGGGCATGTCAACTACAGCGCATAAACAAGGAGACCAATGGATTTTAAATGGGACTAAAAATTTTATCACTCATGGTATTTCAGCTGACATTGCAGTTGTTATTGCTAGGAGTGGCGAAAAAGGTGACAATCGGGGAACTACTGCGTTTGTTGTAGAAAGGGGAACGTCTGGCTTTTATTCTGGTAAAAAGGAAAATAAAATGGGTATGAGAGCTTCAGAGACTGCAGAAATGATTTTTGAGAACTGCGTAATCTCTGACGAAAATCGTCTAGGCCCAGTTGGTGACGGTTTTATTCAGTCAATGAAAATTTTAGATGGAGGAAGAATTTCAATAGCCGCTCTTTCCTTAGGGATAGCAAAAGGAGCTTATAATGCTTCACTATCATACTCAAAGGAGAGGAAACAATTTGGTAAATCTATAAGTGATTTTCAGGGAATTTCTTTTAAACTAGTTGATATGGCTACTGAAATTGAAGCCGCTTCACTTTTGACTCAAAAGGCATCAGAGATGAAAAATCAAAACTTGAGTGTAACCCAGTCAGGTGCTATGGCTAAGCTTTTTGCTTCAGAAACTTGCGTAAAGGTTGCTAATGAAGCCGTACAAATCCACGGTGGATATGGATTTACAAAGGATTATCCAGTTGAGAAATTTTTAAGAGATTCTAAGTTGTGTACAATTGGAGAAGGAACAAGTGAAATCCAAAAAATTGTAATAGCTAGAAAAATTTTGAATTCTTAGAGTTAGAATTTAGATAAGATCATCAAGTAAATTCTTTTGTTTATATTTGCCCCCATGTTGAAAGGAGGTATAATAGCATGTTGATAATTCCAATTAAAGAAGGAGAAAGCATTGACCGCGCCCTAAAAAGGTTTAAGCGTAAATTCGATAAAACTGGTGCTATGAGACAATTACGGGCTAGAAAGCAATTCGTAAAACCATCAGTTAAACATCGTCAAAAGATACAAAAGGCTCAATATATTCAACGTTTAACGGACAACGAGGATGTTTAATTCTTAATCTGTTTATTCACTTTAGCTTTATTTGGTTGAAGTCATTAACTTTACTTTAAAAGTTATATGACTATACGGGCTTTTTTAGACCACATTTCTCTTGAAAAAAAATATTCATCCAATACATTAAAAGCCTACAAAAAGAATCTTGATGACTTTGAAAAATTTATTGTTTCAAACAATTTTGACACTTCTATTGAAAAGGCTACTTATAAGGAAATTAGATCTTGGATTGTCTTTCTTGTAGAACAAGGAAATAGTAAAAGAACTATTAATAGAAAAATTTCTGTTTTAGCTTCTTATTACAAATTTTTATTAAGGACTGAAACAATTAGTATTTCCCCACTTAAAGAGCATAAAGCTTTGAAAACAGAAAAGAAAGTGGTCATTCCCTTTTCTAAAGATGAAATAAATAAATTGATGTCTGAAGATTATTTTTCAGATAATTATACAGGTTTTCTTCAACAAACAATTATCAAACTCTTCTATTTTACTGGCATAAGAAGAAGTGAACTTATTGAATTAAAGATCAATGATTTTGATTTTTCGCAAAGTTTAATAAAGGTTATTGGTAAAGGAAATAAAGAACGTTTGATCCCCCTTTTACCAGAGATAAAGGACCAAATCAATAGACTTTTGGACTTTCAAAAAATAGATAAAATTCAAAAGCAAGAGGACTTATTATTTGTTAATAACAATGGGAAAAAGCTCTCTACAGCATTTGTTTATAAGACCGTAAAAATGTACTTTGGATATGTATCAAGTAAAATAAAGCGAAGCCCACATGTCCTAAGACACAGCTTCGCAACTCATTTACTTGACCAAGGAGCGGATTTAAATGCAATCAAGGATCTTTTGGGACATGCTAGTATAGCTGCAACGCAGCATTACACTCAAAGTAGTATGGCAAAGATTCAAGAAGTTTATAAAAAAGCTCATCCTAAAGAAAAAAAAAATAATTAAAAAAACTCTTATGGTAACAATGCATTTTAGAGCCGTAAATTTTAAAGCGGGAATTAGACTTAAAGAATACGCTAAAAAGCGAATTGAAAAGCTTTCTTTATTTAATAAACAAATCTTAGAGGTCTTTGTATTTACTAAAGTTGAAAATAATTCTGACGGTCTCAATAAGTGGGCCGAGCTCAAAATTGAAATACCTGGAGATTATGTTATAGTTAAGAAAATTTCTCGGTCTTTTGAAAAATCTATTCATAATGCAGCGGAAAGTGCTGTAAGAATTTTGAAGAAAAGAAAAGGCAAAGAAAGGAGCTAGTAAATTTTGATTTTTTCTTTTGATTCCAATAAAATTAACATTTAATTTGCAATCAAATTTATAAGAATATCTAATTTGCCGATGTAGCTCAGCTGGCTAGAGCAGCTGATTTGTAATCAGCAGGTCGTGGGTTCGAGTCCCTCCATCGGCTCTAGTTATTAAAAAAATTAAAAAAATATTTTGGAATTAACATATGGTTATATCTTAAAAGAATAGGGGAGATACTCAAGCGGCCAACGAGGGCAGACTGTAAATCTGTTGTTTTTAACTTCGCAGGTTCGAATCCTGCTCTCCCCACAACTTTATTTTAATAGAATTAATTATCTTCATGAATAAAACACCAAATTATAAAGTGAATTTAGGTAACAAAATGCGAGAGTAGCTCAGTTGGTAGAGCGTCAGCCTTCCAAGCTGA
>CENP01018664.1_pt1 | contig 41589 bp, 42 predicted proteins | sample 361281 | NCBI WGS metagenome assembly CENP01 (sample SAMEA2591122, study PRJEB7988) | marine metagenome | biome: marine biome (ENVO:00000447); feature: deep chlorophyll maximum layer (ENVO:xxxxxxxx); material: saline water (ENVO:00002010), including plankton (ENVO:xxxxxxxx) | depth 70 m
GAAAAATTATGGAGAATGCCTCTTCATAAAAATTATGACAAACTTATTAATTCTAAAAATGCCGATATGCAAAATATAAACTATGTTGGCGGAGCAGGATCAACAACTGCTGCACAATTTTTACAAAGATTTATTTTGAATAAAACTCCATGGGCACATTTAGATATTGCAGGTATGGCTTTTTCAAAATATGGCGGTGCTTTAAATTCTGGAGGCGCTACTGGATTTGGCGTAAGATTATTAAATCAACTAATAGAAGAAAATTACGAATAAAGTGGAACAAACTCTCTCCATAATAAAACCTGATGCGGTTGAAAGAAATTTAGTCGAGGAGATTAAAAATATATTTATTAAAAATAATCTTAAAATAGTTAACGAAAAAAAACTCCATATCAATAAAGAAGAAGCTTTAGAATTTTATAAGGTTCACCAATCAAAACCTTTTTATGATAAATTATGCTCCTACTTATCTTCTGGGCCTATAGTAGTAATGATTTTAGAAGGAAAGAATGTAATAATGGAAAATAGAAGGATTATGGGTGCTACTGACCCTAAAAACGCAGAAGCAGATACGATAAGGAAACTCTATGGTATATCCATTGACAAAAACTCAGTTCATGGGTCTGACTCTGAGGAAACAGCTACAAAAGAAATCAATTTTTTTTTCAAAGACTAATTTTTGATGTGAAGTTTGGTAATAGCTTCTGAAAATGCTTTATACTCTGTTTTTTGAGTCTTTATTTTCAAACTTTTTAAAGTTTCATTTTTAGAAATTTGAAATGATTTTCTTAAAATTATTTTTCCTGAATCAAGCTTCTCATTAACATAATGAACAGTACAGCCTGCTAAGCTTTCATTGTTTTCAAGCATTCGTTCAAAGGTATTTGTACCTTTATATTTCGGTAATAAGGATGGATGGATATTAATTATTTTACCTTTAAAGTTTTTAATAAAGGTCTTAGAGAGAACTTTCATATAACCTGCAAGGCATATTAAATTAATATTTTTTTTTCTAATCTCATTTAGTATTTTAACCTCAAAAAGTGAATCTTTTACATTTATGATCATAAAAGGAATAGAATATTTTTTTGCAAAGGCTAATCCAGGTGCATTTTTTTTGTTAGAAATAACTAATTTGATTTGTATAGGGAAGTTGTAATTTCTAGAGCTGCCAATTAGTGCTTTTAAGTTTGTTCCCGCTCCAGAAATAAAAACACAAGAATTTACTTTTACCATCTCAAATTTTTTTCTAAATTTATTCTCTTTTTATTTTTTGAGATATATCCAATTTCATAAGGCGTATATTCTTTTTTAAAATATTTTTTTATTTTTTTTATATTTTTTTTATCTACAATTAAACAAAAACCCACTCCACAATTAAAAGTTCGTAGCATTTCATTGTCACTTAAATTATTTTTTTTAAGCCATTTAAATATTTTTTTAATTTTTATTTTTGATAAATCAATATTAATTGATAATTTCTCAGGAACTGATCTGATAATATTTTCAATTAAACCACCACCTGTAATATGCGCTGCTGAATTTATTAAATTATTTTGATGAAGTTTTAAGATTTCATTTACGTAAATTTTTGTTGGTTTTAACAACTCTCTCTTTAAGTTTTTCGAAATTTTATTTTTTTTTAAAATTGATCTAACCAACGAATAACCATTTGAGTGAATCCCGTTTGAAGGTATAGCGAGAATTATATTATTATCTTTAACTTTTTTCTTTACTAGCAGCTTTTTTTTAGAAACGATACCTACGGCAAAACCAGCTAAGTCAAAATTATTTTTTATATAAATGCCTGGCATTTCTGCAGTTTCACCTCCTATGAGACTACAGCCAGAAATATCACAACCTTTAGTAATTCCTTTGAGTATTAATTTTACCTTTTTTAATATTATTTTATCTATAGCCATATAATCGAGAAAAAATAATGGCTTTGCTCCCTGAACTATCAGATCATTGACACACATTGCTACCAGATCTATTCCTATAGTATCAAATTTTTTAAATCTATTAGCTAAGTCTAGTTTAGTTCCAACCCCATCAGTACATGAAACTATCAGAGGATCTTTAATTTTAATTGAACTTATATCGAAAGTAGAACCAAACGCACCAATATTTTCTTGATTCTGAATACCATTCTTCTTTTTGACATTTTTTCTTGAGATGTTTGCTATATGTTTTACAAAGCTATTTGCAAGGGTGATATTTACCCCACTTTTTTTATAACTATTTTTTGTTTTTTCCATTAATTAAATGATAATTATTTAAATATGAATAAAGTAATTTTTTATATTTTTATAATAGTATTTTTCGTTAAGACTGGAAACGTTTTTTCTAGCAACAACATTTTTGATGTTGATAATATTGTAGTTAAAAATATAGCAAATCAAAACAAAGAAGAATTACTGAATAAAGCTTTTAAAGAAGGGTTTAAAAAACTAACAAAAAAGATTTTGATAAACAAAGATTTACTTTCAGTTGAAAAAACAAGTTTAAGAGAGATTAAAAAGTTAGTTTCTACCTATCAAATTATAGAAAATGAAGAGGTTTATGAAGAGGAAGAGATTAAAGTAAACCTTTCATTTGATAGAGAAAAAATTAATAGGTTTTTTTATGTGAAGGGCATTTCATACGCAGATATTACTGAGACAGATGTTGTTATATTTCCAGTTTTAATTAAAAAAAATGATTTTTTTTTATATTCAAAAAATTATTTTTATAATAATTGGTCTAAACAACATTTTGATGAAGAAAATGAATTTATAAAATACGTTTTACCAGTAGAAAATCTTGAGGATCTTCAACTTATTAATTCAAACAAAGATGATTTGGAGTCTCTCCCAATTGCGCAGATACTTTCAAATTATGATTTAAAAGATTATATATTTTTAGTTTTAACGGTTAAAAATAATAAAATTGATGTATTTTTAAAGGGTTCAATTTCAGGAAACAAGGTAATAAAAAATTTCAAAGTATCAAGTGAGGATAATAGCGAAGAGATAAGATATAATAACGCAATAAAAGAAGTAAAAAAAGAGATTGATGAAATTTGGAAGTTGCAAAATCAAATTGATATTAGAACTCCATCTTTTTTAAATACAGTTTTAGAAATTAAAAAAGATAATGATCTTTTAAATTTGAGGAAAGCTTTAAATAAAATTGATCTAATTGAGAGCTATAGCGTAATAGAATTAAGTACAAATTATGCAAAAATTAAAATTAAATATTTAGGAAAAATAAATAAAATAAAGTCAAAATTAGACAATCAAGGAATTAAAGTGATTATTTCAAACAATGAATGGAAACTAAAATTAATTTAAAATGAGTCAGTTAACTTTTAAATTTCCTTTTAAAACATCTTACTTTGAAAAAGATTTTTATGTTTCATCTAACAATTTTGCTGTTTATAAACTAATAGAGAGTTGGCCTAATTGGCCAGACAAATGGGTAAATATTTACGGACCAACTGGTAGTGGAAAAACTCATTTGTCTAATATTTTAAAAAAAAAAATGAACTCAGCTTATTTAGAGTCTTCAACTATTAAAAAAGATTTGATTTCAGAAATGGAAAATTATAATTGTATTATCATAGATAATTATAATAAAAATATTGAAGAAAAAACCTTGTACTCAATTTTAAATCACTCAAAACAACTAGACAAATTTGTAGTTATAAATTCTTATAAGCCTATAAGCGAAATAAAGGTTAGTCTTAAAGATTTACATTCTAGATTAAAAAGTTTTATAACTTTTGGGATTGACTTACCAACCGATGAATTATTAAGAGTAATTTTGACTAAGTCCTTTTCTGATAAGCAAATAGAAATTAACTCTAAAATTCTAGAATATATATTAAAAAATATTGAAAGATCATATGAAAAAGTATTTAAATTTGTAAAAGATATTGACAATGAATCTTTATCTTCTGGCAAATCGATAAATATTAATTTAATAAAAAAAGTATTAAACCAATGAATAAATATAGAACACATACATGCTCAGAATTAGGTGAAAATGACATTGGAAAAAATGTCAAAATTTCAGGTTGGCTTCACAGAAAAAGAGATCATGGAAATCTATTATTTTTAGATATTCGAGATCATTTTGGGATAACACAGTGCGTTATTGAAAATAAAGATAAAAATTTTAATACCTTAGAAAAAATTAGACCTGAGTCAGTTCTTTTAATTGAAGGGAGTGTTGTCAAAAGATCTGAAGAAACAATTAATAAAGATTTAAAAACCGGATCGATTGAAATCAAAATTAAAAATTTTGAAATTCTATCTGCTGCTCAAGAATTACCTATGCCAGTTTTTGGAGAACAGGAATATCCAGAGGAAATAAGACTCAAGTATAGATTTATTGATTTAAGAAGAAAAGAAATGCATCAAAATATTGAATTGCGATCAAAAGTTATTTCATTTTTAAGAAATAAAATGATTGAAAATAATTTTTTAGAGTTTCAAACTCCAATTCTAACCGCTTCTAGTCCTGAAGGAGCCAGAGATTTTTTAGTTCCAAGCAGAATGCACCAAGGAAAATTTTATGCCCTTCCACAAGCTCCACAACAATTTAAACAAATGATAATGATCTCAGGTTTTGATAGATATTTTCAAATAGCACCTTGTTTTAGAGACGAAGATGGAAGAGCAGATAGAAGTCCTGGCGAACATTATCAACTAGACATGGAAATGTCATTTGTAGAAGAAAATGATATATTCAAAGTTGTTGAACCAATTTTTTATGAACTATTTAAAAAATTTGGAGCTGGAAAAACTGTTAATAAAAATCCTTTTCCAAGAATAACCTATAAAGATTCTATGGAAAAATATGGTACAGATAAACCTGACCTAAGAAATCCTATAGAGTTAATAGATGTAACAAAATTATTTGCCTCTAAAGATGTAGATTTAAAAATTTTTAAAGAAAACATTAAAAAAGGCCAAATAGTTAAAGCCATTCCTCTTTCAAACACTGATACAAAACCAAGAAGTTTCTTTGACAACTTAAACAACTGGGCTATTTCAGAAGGAGCTAATGGAATGGCCTATATAAATTTTGAAAAAAAAAATGGAAAAGTAGTAGGGAAAGGTCCAATCGCAAAATTTTTTTCAGATAAAGCTATCTCAGAGTTGTTAAAAACATGCAAACTTAATGAGAAGGGTTCCGCTTTCTTCGTTTGTAATAATCCACAAGAAGCTTTAAAATTTTCAGGTATTGCGAGACAGAAAATCGGTCAAGAATTAAAACTCATAGATGAAACTAAATTTAATTTCTGCTGGATTATTGATTTTCCCATGTTTCATTATGATGAAAACGAAAAAAAGATTGATTTTAGTCACAATCCATTTTCGATGCCAAAAGTAGATTTAAAAGATTTTGATAAAACTGACCCTTTAAAAATTTTAGCATACCAATATGACTTGGTGTGTAACGGTTACGAACTATCTTCTGGAGCTATTAGAAATCATCTTCCTGAATATCTATTTAAAGTTTTTAGTAAAGTTGGTTACACAAAAGATATGGTAAAAAAAAAGTTTTCAGGAATGATAAATGCTTTATCTTATGGAGCACCACCTCACGGAGGTATGGCCCCTGGAATAGATCGTATAGTAATGTTATTAGCAAATGAAAAAAATATTAGAGAGGTAACACTTTTTCCTCTTACACAAAACGCTCAGGATCTATTAATGGGGGCACCTTCAGATATTGACGAAGAGCAGCTTAAACTACTTAGTATTAAGATTAATAAGAAAAACTAATTTTTTGTTTTTAAATTAATCCTAATATCACTTAAATCTACCAATTTATCCTCATAATTACTTCTTATAAATCCTTTAGAAGTTATATTTTTTACAATCTTTAAAAATTTATCATCTCCACTGTCATCAGGATCTTTTGCAGTATTAGCAATAGAAGGTGTGTGGGCTAAATCTTCTTTACCTAAATAAGAAATTGCTAGTTCTCTAAAAACGTAATCCAAAATTGATGTTGCGCTCAAAATTCTATCATTACCTTCTACTTTTCCCGAAGGTTCAAACTTAGTATCAATAAAAGCATCTACAAATTCATCAAGAGGAACTCCATACTGTAATCCAAGGGATATCGCGATCGCAAAATTATTCATTAAAGCTTTAACTAGTTCACCTTCTTTATTTGTATCAATAAAAATTTCTCCAATTTTTCCATCATTATACTCTCCGGTATGAAGATAAACTTTGTGATCTCCTATAGAAGCTTTTTGAATGTAGCCTTTTCTTCTATCAGGCATTCTAAACCTTTCCTTAGATAAATTTTTAATTTTACCTGTTAAATCGTTTTGATTGATTTTTGAGGCTTTGTTTGTAACAACCTCATTTGGTATTTTTTCAACAAAAGAATCAATTTTCTCATTTTTATTGTTTTCATTAGAAGTTTTTTCACCAAATTTTTTTGTTTTTCTATTGTTTAATTTGACATCTATAATCTCTACTTCTCCATCTTTTCTGTTATCGATTTTCGACAATTCTTTGTCGTTTAATTCATCTAGAGTATGAGTAGTTTTAAAAGTGCAAGTATAAAATGTTTCTACTATAAATTTTTTCATAATTTTAAGGAATCTAATTATTGAAGATATACATTTTATGTAGTAAGTGTCTATAATATTATTATACACTTAGAAAGTGTGTGGATTTATAAATTTAACATGCTCAACCCAAAACAAATTTTTACCTGGTGGTATAGACAAACATTTGGAACCTTTTTGAAAACTTTATTCTTTGGAAAATTAGTAGGCAAAGATGAGTATGGCAATAAGTACTACAAAAACAAAAAAAATGACAGGTGGGTAGTTTATTCAGATAATGTTGACGCTTCTAAAATTACATCGGACTGGTTTCTATGGATGCACCATACAATAAACGAGCCACCTAACAATGATCAAAAAAAATATTCCTGGCAGAAAAAACACTCAGAAAATTTAACCGGAACGGATAAGGCTTATAAACCTAATAAAATTATAAACTCAAATCAAAAAAAGAAATATGAAACTTGGAAAAATTAGATTTCTTTTGATATTTTTCATTAGTTTTTTTGTCAATTCAACTTTATTTTCAGAAGATAAGATTTCAACCGTGCCTTTGCTTAATTTAGAAGAGCTTAAACCTAGTTTCGAAGAAGTGGAGAATGACAATTCTAATAATCAATCTACAAGCGAATCTCAATTGAAAAAAAAGGATAAAAAGATTCCATCTACAAAAAATAAAAGCGTTAATATGTTAGGACTAGACAAGATTACAGCTAAAACTTCTGAATTAAATATCAAGATAGGAGAAACAAAAAAATTTGGACTACTAGAAATAAAAGCAATCAAATGTGGAAAAGTTAACGATTCTAAAGAGGTATACGAAACAGCTTATATTCAAGTAAAGGATACATCTGATAATTCTGATGAGAAAGTATTTGTTTTTAATGGTTGGATATTTTCTACAAGTCCTTCTTTAAGACCAATAGATCATCCTGTCTATGATTTATGGTTAGTTAGTTGTGAAAACGTTTAAAAAAATTTTTCTTTTGAAAGCCAGTTTGTATCAAAATTTGAATCAATAAATTTTTTGTGATTTAAAATTTTTTTATGAAGACCTATTGTAGTGGTGATACCCTCGATAACAAATTCATCTAGAGATCTTAAAGTTCTTTGAATTGCTTCTTGCCTATTCCTTCCTTTACAAATAACTTTTGCTATCAAACTGTCATAATAAGGAGTGATTTTACAACCCTGAAAGATTGAGCCATCTACTCTTGTTCTAAAACCTGATGGCTGATGACAAACACTTATAACCCCCGGACTGGGTTGAAAATCTAATTCAGGATTTTCTGCATTTATTCTACACTCTATAGAATGACCTCTGGGATCAATATCTTTTTGTTTAAGAGCAGTATCACCAGTAAAAGCAATCCAAAGTTGCTCTTTTACTATATCAATACCAGTTTGGACTTCAGTCACAGGATGTTCAACTTGAACTCTGGTATTCATCTCTAAAAAATAAAATTTTCCATTTTCGTAAATAAATTCAACTGTGCCGGCTCCCTCATAATTTATTTGTTCAACCATTTTTACAGTTTTTTCTAAAAGGTCTTTTCTTTGTTCTTTCGTTAATACAGGACTTGGAGTTTCTTCAATTAGTTTTTGGTGCCTTCTTTGAACTGAACAGTCTCTTTCACCTAAATGTACAGTGCCATTTTTTCCAGACATAATCTGAACTTCTATATGTCTCGGGTGTTTAAAATACTTTTCTATATAGAGTTCATCATTATTAAAAAATTTCTTTGCTTCAGATTTTGCAGTTAGAAATAAATTTTCCAGCTTACTTTCTTCTTCAACGACTTTCATGCCTTTACCCCCACCACCGCCTGCAGCTTTAATTAAAACAGGATATCCAATTTCTTTGCATATTGATTTTGCTTCAGATAGGGACTTTACTCCTCCCTCAGAACCTTCAATTACCGGTAAACCATATTTTTTAGCAATCCTTTTAGCTTCAATCTTATCTCCCATCTTTGAAATTATTTCAGCACTTGGACCAATAAATTTTATTCCATGTTTATTAACAATTTCTGAAAATTTTGCATTTTCTGACAGAAAACCGTAACCAGGATGAATAGCTTCAGCTCCAGTTAAATCAACTGCTGACATAAGTGAGGAAATATTTAAATAACTATTTTGTGGTTGATGCGATCCTATACAAACGCTTTCATCAGCCAATCTTACATGCATCGCATCGGCATCAACATCAGAGTGAACTGCTACTGTAGAAACTCCCCACTCCTTACAGGCTCTAATAATTCTAACAGCTATTTCTCCCCGATTAGCTATTAAAACTTTTTTAAACATTTTATTTATTTTAAAAGAATTAGACTCTGTCCGAATTCAACTGGTTGGCCGTCTTTCACTAATACTTCTTTTACTACTCCATCATTAGTTGACGGGATATGATTCATCGTTTTCATTGCCTCAACAATCATAACTGTCTGACCTTTTTTAATTTTATCTCCGACTTCAATAAATTTTTTTCCACCTGGTTCAGGAGCCAGGTAGGCAGTACCAATTATTGGAGATTTAATTCTTACACCGCTATCGTCATCAGATAAAACAGCTTTATTGCTTGGTGTCACCTTACTGGGTTTTTGAATTTCAGTGCTAGATTTTGATGCTTTCGAAACCTTAATTTTCTTATCTCCATCTTGATATTCAAGTTCTGTTAAACTGAATTCATCTAAATTTGCTACCAGTTCTTTTATAAGTTTTTTATCAATTTTCATTTTTTTAAAATATTTTTAATTGCCTCAAGTGCCATTATATATCCTTCAATCCCAAAACCACAAATTATTCCCGTAGCAGCTTTGCTAATTAATGATTTATGCCTGAATTCTTCTCTATTGTAAATATTTGTTATATGCAGTTCAATTATAGGAATTTTTAAAACCATCAATGCATCTAAAATTGAGACCGAGGTATGTGTATAACCTGCAGCATTTATAATTAGGCCGGAGTATTTATTTCTACACTCTTGAATAAGACCAACTATTTCACCCTCAATATTGGATTGTCTAAAAGTTAGTTCTATATTATTTTTGGCTGCAAAACCCAAACATTCTGTTTCAATCTTTTTTAAGGAAATATCTCCGTATTTCTCTTTTTCTCTCTCTCCTAAAAGGTTAAGATTAGGTCCGTTGATAACAATAATTTTATATTTCATTGTTTTGGTATAGAATAAATCCTTAACTCAAATATGGCAAAAATACAATTAAATGGTCGTAAAATTTCAGTAAAACAAAAGCTTTCTATAACTGGCTTATTAACTAAATATAAAATAGATCATAAAAAAGTAGCCATAGAATTAAACGGAAAAATAATAACTAAAAATATGTATGAAAAAAAAATTATTAAAGAAAACGATAAAATAGAGGTCGTTCATTTTATTGGTGGAGGTTAAGTGGTAAAAAAAGATTTACTCAAAATAGGCAACAAAATTTTAAGATCAAGATTGATAGTTGGTACAGGAAAGTACAAAAATTTTGCTGAAACAGCATCAGCAGTCAAAGCTTCAGGTGCAGATATGGTTACTGTAGCGGTAAGAAGAGTAAACATCTTAGATAAAAAAAAACCTCTCTTAATGGATTATTTAAACCCTAAGAAAATAATATATTTACCAAACACAGCTGGTTGCTTCACATCAAATGACGCCTTAAGAACCTTAAGATTAGCTAGAGAAATGGGTGGATGGAAAATGGTTAAATTAGAAGTGCTTGGAGACAAAAAAACTTTATTTCCAAACATGGTAGAAACTTTAAAATCAACAAAAGTTTTAGTCAAAGAAGGTTTCCAAGTTTTAGTTTATTGTAGCGACGATCCTTTGTTAGCAAAAAAATTAGAAGATTTAGGAGCGTCAGCGATTATGCCATTAGCATCACCTATTGGTTCAGGCTTAGGGATTCAGAATAAAGTTAATTTATCTATAATAATTAAACAGTCAAAAGTACCTGTAATAGTTGACGCTGGAATTGGCACAGCTTCAGATGCAGCTATTGCAATGGAGTTAGGTTGTGATGGCGTTTTAATCAATACTGCGATAGCTAAAGCAAAAAAACCAATTTTAATGGCTACATCTTTTAAGAATGCGGTTATAGCTGGCAGACAATCGTATCTAGCTGGAAGAATGCAAAAGAATTATTTTGGAGCAGCAAGTTCGCCTAAAAAGGGTTTAATTTAACTAACCTTTTTTTTTCTAACCCATAAAGTACGACCCACGCTCACTTTGCTTTTTAGAGGTTTTTTTTTATTTTTATCGTCTTTTTTCTCTTCGGTTAATTTTACTACTTTTGTTGTTTTTTTTTTTAAATCTAATCTTAAATTATCAATCTTATTTATATTTTCAATTTTATTGACTATTTTTTTATTTTTATTAAGTAGTTGTATCTTATACTCTGGTACTATAAGAGCTGGATCCCCTATAAATTCTATTTCATAATTAAATTTATTTTCGAAATAATTAATTTCTTTTGATAGTTTAGAGTCTATATAAAGCTTAATTTTATCTGGAATATTAACATTTATAAATTTAATTTTATTTGTAAATGCCAACATTTCAATTTTTTTAATTATTTTTAGAGCAAAAGACTCCATTGATAAATTAGTTTCCCACTTAATAGATCCCTCCCGTAATCTTTGTCTCGTCATTTCTAAAAGACCAAAACTACTTATTTTACCTATTTGAATTCTTGCTCTATCTCTTCTAATGCTTTCGCGCATTTTTTTTTCTACAATTCTCCTATTATAAAAATTTAACATATCGATAAAATCAATTACTATTAGGCCTGATAGGTCTCTTATTTTTATTTGTCTACTAATTTCCTCTGCAGCTTCAACATTTGTATTTAATGCTGTTTTTTCAATATTTGTTTGCTTTGTTGATTGTCCTGAGTTGATATCTATTGCTACTAAAGCTTCAGTTGGATTTATAACTAAATAGCCACCAGACTTAAGTTTAACTACTGGTTCAAAAATATTATTCAGATCTTTTTCAATTCCAACGTCATGAAATAAAGGTATCTTTCCTCTATATTTTTTTATAAATTTTACACTTTTTGGCATAAGTTCTTTCATAAAAGATTTAGCTTTTTGGTATCCTTCGTTACCATCAACATAAATATTTTTAGTCTCATTATCGTAAATATCTCTTAAAGCTCTTTTGATTATATCTCCCTCCTCATAAATTAAAGCTGGAGCGTTAGACTCTACAGCTTTATTTTTTATTTGGTCCCAAGTACTAATTGTATTTTGAAAATCCTTTTCAATTTCATTTTTTGTTTTATTAGCTCCAGCTGTTCTAACAATTACACCCATGCTTTTTGGTATTTCAATATCATTTAAAATACTTCTAATTTTTGATCTATCAGTAGGGTTAAATATTTTTCTAGAAATCCCGCCACCTTTTGCGGTGTTTGGCATTAAAACCACATATTTTCCAGCTAGAGAAATAAATGTAGTAAGTGCAGCTCCTTTTTGTCCTCTTTCCTCTTTTAGCACTTGAACTAAAATTACTTGACCAGGTTTAATCACTTCTTGAATTCTATATCTCTTCAAGCCATAGGAATTTTTAAGTTTTTCTCTATAATTTTTTTTTGGATTTTTTTCTTCTATTTTACCATTAGTCGAAGAGTCAACTTCTGAAGTTGTTTGTTTATTGTTTCCATTATCAGCAGCATTTATTTCATCAGGATTTGTGTTTTTTAGATCTTCTCTAATTTTTTCTTCCACTTTTTGTAGTCTATCTTTATCCTCAGTGGGTATTTGATAATAATCAGACTGAATATCATTAAAAGCTAAAAAACCTTGTCTTATCCTTCCAAAGTTTACAAAAGCTGCTTGAAGAGAAGGCTCAACTCTACTTATTGTTCCAAGATAAATATTGTTTTTAAAATTTAGACGATTCTTATCTTCGTATTCGTACTCTTCAATAGTAGTTTTTGATTTGAGAACGATCCTAGTTTCATCTGGATGCGATGCATCAATATATAAATTTTTTTCCATGTAAATTGAATTCCTTTAATAATTGTATTTGAATTTTTTTTGAAAGTTTTCATTTTTATAATATACAAAATTTTAACGAAAATTTCATCTTTTATCGTAGATAATAAATGCCTTAAGAAAGCCAAAATTTAAGCATTTAAATTGTCTTATGAAAAGATTTATAAATTATTCAGTAAAAATAGGAATCGCAGTCGCGATATTTTTATTGATGTTGTTATTTTCTGCTTTTTGGTATTTTTCAGCCGGACTACCGGATTATAAGAAACTCTCAACTTATCAACCGCCTGTTTCAAGCAGAGTATATGCAGAAAATGGGAAACTAATTGCTGAGTACGCCATCCAGAAAAGACTTTTTATACCGTTTAGCTCAATACCTAATAAAGTCATTAACTCCTTTTTGTCAGCAGAGGATAAAAATTTTTTTAGTCACCCAGGGGTTGACGCTAAAGGAATTTTAAGGGCAACGATTAGCAACATTGAAAATATTTTAAAAAATAAGAGATTAGAAGGTGCTTCCACAATAACTCAACAAGTTGCTAAAAATTTTTTACTTACTAACGAGGTTTCATTAAAAAGAAAAATTAAGGAAGCAATTCTTGCATTTAGAATTGAGAAGGCATATACAAAACAAAGAATTCTTGAATTATATTTAAATCAAATTTATTTAGGCGAAGGAACTTACGGTGTTGCTGCTGCTAGTTTGGAGTATTTCAATAAATCAGTTAAAGAATTAAATTATTCAGAAGCTGCATTATTAGCAGCCTTACCTAAAGCTCCAAGCAAATACAATCCTTTTAGATATCCAGAAACAGCCAAGATAAGAAGAAATTTAGTTTTAAATAATTTAAACGAGAATGGATTTATTAATAAAAATCAGCTTTCAGAATATAAAAAAAGTAAAATTAAATTAAAAAAGAGAAAGATAGAGCTGGTTGATGAAGCAAATTCTTATTCTGAAGAAGTAAGAAGAATAACCAAAGAAAATTATGGATTTAAAAAGTTATATGAAGAAGGTTTGTCAATAAAAACACCTATAAATTTAAATTATCAAATTCATGCTCAAAATGCTTTAAGAAGTGGAATAGAGTCATATGACAAAAGACATGGATGGAGAGGCCCCATAACAAATAGATTTAAAGACAAATCTTGGAAAAAAAGAATAGAAGAAAATAAAATTGATCCAACATTAGGTTGGAACTTTGCAGAAGTAGAGGAAGTTTCTGAAAGCGGTTTATTTATTAAAATTTTAGAAAATAATGAAAAAAGCAATATATTTTTAAAAAATATCAACTGGGCAGTTAAAAAAGATATTTTTAAAAGCTTTAAAATTGGCGATATAATTTTTGTTAAAAAAAATAAAAAAAATTTTTGGGAATTAAAACAATATCCTAAAGTTAATGGCGCAATAGTTGTGTTAGATCCTTTCACGGGAAAAGTAAAAGCTTTGGTAGGTGGATTTAGTTATAAATCGAGTGAATTTAATAGAGCAACGCAAGCTAAGAGACAACCAGGATCTGCATTCAAGCCTTTTGTTTATGCTGCTGCATTAGAAAACTTTTATATGCCCAATTCAATAATTCTTGATGCACCATTTGTTGTAGAACAAGGTGTAGGTTTAAAAGATTGGAAACCTGAAAATTACGGTAAAAAATTCTATGGACCTTCAACGTTAAGAAAAGGCATTGAATACTCCAGAAACTTAATGACTGTAAGGATCTCTGAAAAATTAGGTTTAAACAAAATATTAGAATTATCAAAAAATTTAGATATTTATGAAGATATACCAGAACTTTTATCTGTTTCATTGGGCTCAGCAGAAACAACTCTATTAGACATTTCTGCTGCTTATGCATCTTTTCCTAATGGAGGAAAAAAAATTAATCCAATTCTAATAAATAGAATTCAAGACAGAAGGGGAAAGACAATATTCAGCTCTGACAAAAGAGAATGTAGTGGCTGTGATAGAGTAGGAATTGATTCTGAAGAACTTCCAAAAATTATAGATAATCATAAACAAGTTTTTAGTAAAGAGACGGCTTATCAAATGACTTCAATATTAGAGGGTGCTATAAAAAGAGGAACTGGAAAAAAACTAAGAGATCTTAATGTTCCTTTAGCAGGTAAAACAGGCACAACAAATAATAACTACGATGCCTGGTTTGTTGGATTTAGTTCAAATTTGGTCATAGGAGTGTATATAGGATTTGATCAACCTAAGTCTTTAGGCCGATATGAAACTGGAGCTAAGGCAGCATTACCTGTTTTTAAGAACTTCGTTAAAAAGGCTCTCTATAAAGAAGATTTTAAAGAATTTTCAATACCTAATACAATTTACTTTGCACCTATAAATTATAATTCCGGAGAGTTCGATAATTTTGAAAATTCAAAGGCTATAATTGAAGCATTTAAACAAAGAGATATAAACAATATGAAAAATAATAGTTTAGATAGTAAAAGTAATTATGGTAAATTAGTTAAGTTTAGGCAATTTTACTAATGGAAACTTTTGAATCTAGATTAAATTTATCACAAAAAATCCTCGAGAATATTAGGGGGTATCTTTGAAAAAAATAAAATAAAGTCTAAATTAGCAGACCTTAATATTGTTTCATCTAAAGAAAATTTTTGGAAAGATAAAAATAAAGTAAAAAAAATTGTAAAAGAAAAAAAATTATATGAAAATATAATTAATTCATTTCAAAGCTCTCAATCAGAAATATCAAATTTAAAAGACCTTTACTCTTTAGCATTGGAAGAAAAAGATGATGAAATTTTAAAAGATTGTGAAAAAAAAATAAATTTAGTTTTCAACGATCTTAAAAAAAATGAAATTAATTGTTTTTTATCGGGAGAAAATGATGGTTTAGACATTTATCTAGAAATTCATGCCGGTGCTGGAGGGACCGAAAGTCAAGACTGGGCAGAAATGTTAAGAAGAATGTATTTAAAATGGTTTGATAAAAAATTTTTTAGTTATGAAATAATAAGTGAACACAAAGGTGAGGAGGCAGGTATTAAATCTTGTACTTTAAAAGTTAATGGAGATTATGTTTATGGATTAATGAAAAATGAGTCGGGTGTTCATAGGCTAGTAAGAATATCACCTTTTGATAGCGGAGCACGTAGGCACACGAGCTTCGCAAGTATTTGGGTTTATCCAGCTATTGACGATGAAATTGATATTAAATTTGATGAAAAAGATTTAAGAATAGACACGTATAGATCCAGTGGTGCCGGAGGTCAACATGTTAACACTACTGATAGCGCAGTTAGGATCACTCATATTCCAACAAAAATAGTAGTACAATGTCAGAATGAGAGATCTCAACATAAAAATAAGGAAACTTGTTACAAGATGTTAAAAGCAAGACTTTATGAATATGAAATGCAAAAAAGGGAAAAAGAAAATCAAAAAAATATGAGTAGTAAGACCGATATTGGATGGGGGCATCAAATTAGATCGTATGTGTTACAACCATATAGGCTAGTCAAAGATTTAAGAAATAAAGTTGAGAATACCAATCCAGAAGATGTCCTAAACGGAAATATTGATCAATTTATTGAGGCAGGGTTATTTAAATCATAATGAGAAGAATCATTCTATCATTTTTAATTTTTGTTTTTTTTATTTTAATTGTTTTTACACTATTTTTAGCAACTAAAGGCTACGAAACAGACAGGTTCAATAAATTTATTTCAAATGAAATTGAAAAAAAAGAAAAGAATCTTAATGTAGATTTAACAAAGATAAGAGTAAAAATTGATTTAAAAAATATAAATTTATTTTTAAGCACTAAAAATCCAAAAATAACCTATTATAATGCTTACTTACCAATATCAGAATTCAGTGTTTACTTGGATTTCTTGTCATTATTTAAAACAAATCCTAGAATAAAAAAAACTTTAATTTTGACTGATGAAGTAGACATTTTAGATTTTAAAAAAGCTGCAGCTAGTATAAAGCCATCTAATTTTAAAAGTTTCCTTTTAAATAATATTCAAAAAGGAAAATTTAAAAGTGATATAGATCTCACGTTTGGAGAGAATTTTGAAATTAGTAACTATCAAATAAAAGGATATTTTAAAAATACCGATGTTTTATTTAATAAAAAAATAAAAATAAAAATTGAAAATTTAAATTTTATTGCTGACAAAGAAATAATTTTAGTTAATTCTATGAAAGGAAATATAGATGGAATCCCAATAACAAATGGAAACGTAGAAGTAAATATTAAAGAAGATTATACTATTTCAGGATCAATAAATTCTATTGTTGATTTAAATGAAAAAAAGTTAAGAAAACTAATACCTAAAAATGAAAATTTAAAATTTTTAAAAAATGAAATTGATTTATCAGTAAATTCAATCAATAATTTTAATCTAGTTTTTTCTAATACACTCGAACTGAAAGAATATAGTTATACTTTAGATGGAGTTATTGAAAATGGTAAAATTAACTTAAATAATGCATATAAAAGTAAATTTTTAAATAATGATATCGAAACTCTAAACCTAAAAAAAACTAATATTAAATTTCTTTTAGATAACAAAAAAAATATTTTAGAGGTAGAAGGCAATTATAACTTGAATGACAATAAAGATTATGAAAGCTTTAAAGTTAAAAATGAATTAAAAAATAAAATAGTAAATTTAAATATCAGTTTAAACTTAAAAGAACCTTTTTCATTAGATTTAATTAATTATAATAAAACATCTGATAGAATAGGAAAAATTCAAGCAGATCTTTCTTTTGTTAATAACGGAATAAATATAAATAGCATTCAATACAATGAGGGTCAAAGCTTAATTTCTTTAAATAAGTTTGAAATAAATGAAAAAAATCAAATTAAAAAATTTAAAAATATAAAAGTTAAAACTTTTATCAATGGCAAGGAGAACAATAATTTTGAAATTCTTTTTGGTAAAAAATTAACTATTAAAGGCAAAAGCTACGATTCCTCAAACTTAATTAAAAATATAAATAACAAGGGTAATGACAATTTTTTAAGACGAATAAACAAAGAAGTTAATATAAGTTTTGAAAATATTTTTACAAAATTTACCAAATCTCTAAATAATTTTAATTTAATTGGTAAAATTGAAAAAGGTAAATTTGTTAAAATATCATCAAAAAGTGAGTTTTCAGACGATCGGTATTTAGATATATCTCTAAAAAAAGATCCTAATACTAGAAAAAAAATATTAGAAATCTACTCAGGTTTTGCAAAACCACTGCTCGTAGACTTTAATTTTTTTAAAGGAATTGAGGGCGGGCAATTACTGTTCACGTCAATTTTTGATGACAAAGCAAGCTCATCTAATCTTCAAATAAAAGATTTTAAGGTTCTTAATGCACCAGCTTTTGCAAAATTACTTGCACTAGCTGACCTTTCAGGTCCAGCTGTTCTTTTATCTGGTGATGGTTTGGCTTTTGATACATTGGAAATAAAATTTACGGACGATAAGACCGTAAGAACTATAGAGGAAATTTATGCAGTTGGTCCCAGCATAACTATTTTGATGGAAGGGTACGTAGAAAATAAGTCAGGGCTTACAAGCCTTAGGGGGACAATGGTTCCTGCTAAAGAAATTAATAAGTTAATATCTAAAATTCCAGTAATAGGAGATATTTTAATAGGTAAGGAGATAGGAGAAGGAGTATTTGGAGTAAGTTTTAAAATGAAAGGCCCTCCAGGTAAGATAAAAACTACCGTTAATCCTATAAAAACTTTGACACCAAGGTTTATTACACGAGCATTAGAAAAAAGAAAAAAGAAAATAAAAAGTAATTAAGTACTTTTAATTATAAAGTGTTTCTTTTTGCCATAAGATAACTTTATATAATCGTTTTCTTTAAAATCATTTTTATTAACTATCTTTTTTTCATCTATAACTAATACATTGTTAATTTTAATACCGCGTCCTTTTATTGCTCTTCTAGCATCACTTTTTGACAAAACAATATTATTCGATGAAAGGAGATCTAGAATATTTATTCCTTTTTCTAATTCAGATTGAGGTATATTAATTTCAGGTAAGTTTTTACTTATACCAGTTCCGTGAAAAGTTTCTTTCGCAGTGCCTTCAGATTGTTTAGCAGCTTTTTCTCCGTGTAATATCTTAGTAGCTTCATTGGCTAATAAAACTTTTAGTTTATTAATATCATTTTCACTTTCTATTTTATTTGATAAATCGTCAAATTCTATTTCCGTAAAATATTTTAAAAATTTTTTTACATCATCGTCAGCAGTATTTCTCCAGAATTGCCAATAATCATAAGGTGAGAACATTTTTTTATCTAGCCAAACTGCTCCTTTCTCGGTTTTACCCATTTTTGCCCCCGATGACAAAGTTATCAAAGGAGTTGTAAGTCCAAATGATTCTTTCTGTAAAATTCTTCTTGTTAATTCAACCCCACTAACAATATTCCCCCACTGATCTGAACCTCCCATTTGTAAAATACAATTATATTTTTTAAACAACTGATAAAAATCGTATGCTTGTAAAATCATATAATTGAACTCCATATAACTAAGAGATTGCTCTCTATCCAATCGAAGTTTTACACTGTCGAATGATAGCATTTTATTTATTGTAAAATGTTTTCCAATATCTCTTAAAAAATCAATATATTTTAACTTTCTAAGCCAACTGTAATTGTCAACAAAAATTGGTTTGGTTTTTTTATTTTTAGATGCTAGTAATTTTTCGAAAGTTTTTTTAATACTTGAAATATTTTTTTTTATATCCCTCTGTTTTAAAATTTTTCTAGTGGAGTCTTTTCCTGATGGATCTCCTATTAGCGTAGTTCCTCCACCCAATAAGACTATTGGTTGATGACCATATTTTTGAAGAAGTCTCAAAATCATGATCTGCATCAGACTACCAACATGAAGACTTGGAGCGGTACAATCAAAACCTATATAGGCGGCTATAGATTTCTTACTTAAAATTTCTTTGAGTCCATCTAAATCCGTGCATTGGTTTAGAAAACCTCTAGAATTCATTTCTGATAAAAAGCTATTTTTCATATAACTTTATGTGCTAAAGCTACTATTATACAAATATTGCTATAAATAAATATAAATATGTCTCAAGATTATACATCTCTTGGTTTAATGAGCGGAACCTCAGGTGACGGTGTCGATGCCTCGATTATAAGATCGGACGGAAAATCTAATTACGAAGGCATATTAGATGAATATTATGAGTACGATAAAGAAATTTATAAAAAAATTCACAATTTAAAGGAAAAAATACACAACCAAAAGGATCTTAAAAAATATTCAAACGAGCTTAAGTCTTTAGAAAAGGAGATAACTTTATTTCATGCGAAGATTATAACTGATATTCTAAAAGAAAAAAAAGTAGACATTGTCGGTTTCCATGGACAAACTATTTACCATAATTCACAAGAAAAAATTTCAAAACAATTAGGAGATGGCGTTCTACTGTCTCAATTAATAAAAAAAAATATTATTTATGATTTTAGAGTAAATGATTTAAAAAATGGCGGAGAAGGTGCTCCACTAGCTCCAATATTTCATCAGCTTATTGCAACTCATCACAAATTAGATTTACCATTATGTATTTTAAATATAGGAGGAATATCAAATATCACTATCATAGGCGAAAAGACAGATACATTAAGTTTATCAAGTAGAGATATCGGCCCAGGAAATTGCTTAATTGACTCTTGGGTTAGAAAGAATTCTGATCAAAATTATGACAAAGATGGAATTTTAGCCGCCGCAGGAAAAAGAAATGAAATAATTTTAGAGCAAGCACAAGAATTATTTTCTAATAGACCTAATCAAAATAATTTATCTTTTGATACAAATGATTTCGATGTTTCATTTGCTAGAGGCCTCTCTTTAGAGGATGGTGCAACGACACTTACAGATTTTACTGCAAGGGTTATTGGCGCAGCTCTATTTTCACTTTTATCTAAAGTTAATAATGAAGTTTTTAAAGTATTAATTTGTGGAGGTGGAAGAAAAAACAAAGTTTTAATAGAAAAGATAAAAAAAAATACTTTACAAAATATTGTTATACAGCCAATAGATGATTACGGAATCGATGGAGATTTTGTAGAGTCACAAGCTTTTGCTTTTCTTGCAATTAGATCAATATTGAAACTACCAATTTCATTTCCTGAAACAACCGGATGTAGTAAACCAACTCTAGGGGGTGTTTTAGTTAAATATTAGATTAATGAAGTTTTATCTTTAATGTATTTTTGAATTTCTTCCTGCAAATCTTTCTCTTTGTCTTTAAAAAAATGATTTGCATTTTTAATTTCTGAAAAAATAACTTCAATTCCTTTTTGACTTTTAATTCTTTTATCTAGTTCTTCTATACTTTCTTTGGTAACTAATTCATCTGTACTACTATAAATAATTTGCCCAGAAGTAGGACAAGGAGCAAGAAAAGAAAAATCATATACATTTGGTTGTGGAGAAATTGCTATAAAATTATTCACTTCTGGTCTTCTCATTATTAATTGCATACAAATTAAAGCTCCAAAAGAAAAACCAGAAACCCAACACTGGCTATAATCTAAATTTTCTCTTTCAATCCAATCAAGCGCAGCAGCAGCATCAGATAGTTCACCTTGACCATTGTCAAAAACTCCTTCACTTTTTCCTACACCTCTAAAATTAATTTTGACTACAGAGAATCCACATTCCAAAAATGTATTATATGTTAGTTGTACAACTCTATTATTCATTGTTCCTCCATATTGCGGATGAGGTTGAAGAACTATTGCAACTGGAGAACCAAACTTTGGGTTTTTATAATATTTACCTTCAAGTCGTCCAGCTGGTCCAGGTATAAAAATTTCTGTGCTTTTTGGTTTCATCGATTAGTAATGATAATTATTTTCAAAAAAAAAATAGATTTATAGCACGTTTTATCCGCGGCAAATTTCTTTTTATTAAAGTTGACTATTTTACTCGGAATAAGTAAAAAACATTGAAAATATTAGATAATATGAAACTTACTACTAAAGGAAGATACGCGGTTATGGCAATGGCTGATTTGGCAGCTAATCAAAATGGCAAACCTGTTAGTCTTACAGATATATCTTTAAGGCAAAACATATCACTTCATTACCTTGAGCAACTTTTTTTAAAATTGAAAAATGAAAAACTTGTAAAAAGTATTCGTGGGGCATCAGGAGGTTATTTATTAGATAAAAACCCAAAAGAAATAAGAATTTCTAACATCATTTTTGCAGTTGATGAAAAAGTTAAAACTTTAAATTGCAAAAAAGAATCAAAAAAAGGCTGCAATGGAAAAACCGTGAAGTGTATTACTCATAATTTATGGGATGACTTAGAAAAACACATAAATGAATTTTTTGAAAAGGTTAGTCTAAATGATTTAGTTAAAGAGAACAAAATAGAAATAAATAAATGAAAAATCAAAATATAAATACAAATCAGGAATATAAATACGGTTTTACAACTGATATTGAAAATATCAAAGCTCCTAAAGGACTTAACGAGGATGTAATTAAATTTATTTCAAATATTAAAAAAGAACCTAAATGGATGCTTGATTGGAGATTAAAAGCTTATAAAAGATTAAAAAGTTTAAAAGAGCCTAATTGGCAAAAACCAAAATACCCCAAAATCAATTATCAGGATCTTTACTATTATTCTGCTCCAAAAAGCATGAAAGATAAACCAAAAAGTTTAGATGAAGTAGATCCAAAATTGATAGAAACATATAACAAATTGGGAATCCCTTTAAATGAACAAAAAAAATTAAGTGGAGTAGCTGTTGATGCAGTATTTGACTCTGTATCAGTAGCGACAACATTTAAAGAAGAATTGACTAAAAAAGGTATAATCTTTTGTCCAATTTCTGAAGCAATACAAAAACATCCAGATCTAGTAAAAAAATATTTAGGTTCAGTTATTCCTTTAACAGATCATTACTTTGCAACTCTTAATTCTGCAGTGTTTACAGATGGATCTTTCGTTTACATACCGCCAAACGTAAGATGCCCAATGGAACTATCAACTTATTTTAGAATAAATGCTTCTGAAACAGGTCAGTTCGAAAGAACTTTAATAATAGCAGATAAAAATAGTTATGTAAGTTATTTAGAAGGATGCACGGCACCCATGAGAGATGAAAATCAACTTCATGCAGCTAATGTCGAATTAGTAGCACTAGATGATGCAGAAATAAAATATTCAACTGTTCAAAATTGGTATCCAGGTGACAAAAATGGAAAAGGGGGGATATATAATTTTGTTACTAAAAGGGGAGCCTGCAGAGGAAAAAATTCTAAAATTTCTTGGACACAAGTCGAAACAGGCTCAGCAATTACATGGAAATACCCTAGCTGCATTTTGCAAGGCGATAACTCAGTTGGAGAATTTTATTCTATAGCTATTACAAACAATCACCAAAAAGCTGATACTGGTACAAAAATGATTCATCTAGGTAAAAATACTAAAAGCAAAATTATTTCTAAGGGTATATCTGCTGGTCAAGCAGACAACACTTATAGAGGATTAGTTGATATATCAAGAAAAGCTCTTAATTCTAGAAATTATACTCAGTGCGATTCATTATTAATGGGAAATAAATGTGGAGCTCATACGGTTCCATACATAAAAAACAAAAATGCTTCCTCTACTGTTGAGCATGAAGCAACTACATCAAAAATAAATGAGGAACAATTATATTATTGCAATCAAAGAGGTTTAAACCAAGAGGAGGCTGTAAGTTTAATAGTTAATGGCTTTTGTAAAGAGGTACTCCAACAATTACCTATGGAGTTTGCAGTAGAAGCTCAAAAATTGGTCGGTATCAGCCTAGAAGGAAGTGTGGGTTAATGGAAAATAGATTTCATTTGGCAATACCCGCTGGAGATTTAGATAAGGCAATTAAATTTTATTGTGAAGTTCTAGGTTGCCAAAGAGGAAATTCAGAGTTTAAATACCCTGATGCATGGGCTGACATTAATTTTTGGGGAAATGAGTTAACTTTACATGCAACAGACCCAGATAATAAAAATGTGAGTGAACGCCACAATGTAGACATGGGAAATGTTACTGTCCCACATTTTGGTGTGCATTTAGATGGCAAAACATTTCAAAAGTTAAAAAAAAGACTGTTCGATAAAAAGATAAAATTTATCGACCCTCCATATATAAGATTTAAAGGAGAGGACATTGAACAAGAAACTATGTTTCTAGAAGATCCAAATGGTAATTGTATGGAAATTAAAACAATGAAAAATCCTAGTAAACTTTTCAAAAAATAAAAAAAGATTATGAATTTAGAAAGTAAACTTAACGAATATAAAAGCAATATAGATGAACTCAAAGCTGTTGAGAGTTTAGAGGTATATAGGTGGCTGATGTCTTTAGGAGAAAAATTGAACGACGATCCTCTAAGCGAAGAAAAAAGAGTAGAAAAAAATAAAGTTAAAAAATGTCAATTTGATTTATTCGTTGATTATGAAAATGGAAAATTTAAAGCTTGGAGCAAGGCAATGGTTGCAGCGGGATATGCATATGTATTACTAGATATATTTAATTCTTTAGAATTGGACCAAGCAAAAAAAATCACTGTAGATGATTTTAAAAAAATAAAGATGGACGAGCTACTTACCATGAATAGAAAAACTGGTTTTTTTGAAATGATTGAAATGATGATCGATAAACTTAAAAATGTTAGAAATTAAAAATTTAAAAGCATCAATTAATAATAAAGATATACTCAAAGGATTGAATTTAAAAATTCAATCTGGAGAAGTTCATGCGATAATGGGACCGAATGGCTCTGGCAAAAGTACTTTGGCAAATGTTTTGTCAGGAAAAAATGGTTATGAAGTTACTGGCGAGTTAAATTACAAAGGAGAAAATATTAAAGATATTCCGATAGAGGAAAGAGCTCAAAAAGGAATTTTCTTAGCTTTTCAATATCCTTTAGAAATTCCAGGGGTTAATACGAATAACTTTTTAAAAACATCTTTAAACTCAGTCAGAAAAGCAAAGGGTGAAAAAGAAATTGACACGATATCATTTTTAAAACTAGTCAAAGAGAAAGCAAGCGAACTAGGAATAGATGAGAAGATACTTTCAAGACAATTAAATGTTGGTTTTTCTGGAGGCGAAAAAAAGAAGAATGAAATATTACAAATGAAAATTTTAAATCCTTATTTGGCTATTTTAGATGAGACAGACTCAGGTTTGGATATAGATGCTTTAAAAACAATAGCTAATGGAGTTAACTCGTCAAGAGACAAAGAAAAGTCTTTTTTAATAATTACTCACTATCAGAGATTGCTCGATTATATAAAGCCAGATCATGTACATGTATTATCAGACGGAAAAATTATTAAATCTGGAAAGCATGATTTAGCTAAACAATTAGAAAAAACTGGCTATAAAAAAATACAATAATGAATTTTGAGATAAAATCTGAAGAAATAAATAAATTTAAAGAAATTTCGCAAGAGGAAAAAGATTTTAGAATTAAGAATCTTAAATATTTTAATAATATTGGCCTTCCAAGCAAAAAATTAGAAGACTGGAAATTTACCGATTTAAGAGAAATTATAAGTAATAATTTCAAAAAATTGGATACTTTTCAAAAAAATGAGAAATTTAGTAATTTTAAAATACTCAAAGATTTTGAACATAATTATATTATATTATTAAATGGAAGTTTGAACTCATTTGATTTTAGCTTTGAGGACTCGAGTAAAATAAAGATAGAAAATTATACAGAGAAAAATCTTAAATACGAAGATAATAAAAATTCTTTAGTGAATTTAAATCATGCACTATTCACTAATGGCTACTCTTTAGAAGTGGAGAGTAATTATAAATTTAATAAGGTCGTTATAATATATAATTTTTTTTCAGAAAATGTTGAAAATCAAATAATAAATAAAAAAAACAAAATATTGGTAAAAAAAAATTCAGAATTACACTTAATTGATTACACTATAAATAAATCCAAGTTTGTGTGTAATAACTATGAAGAAATAACACTAGAAGAAAACTCTATTTTAAAAAATATTTCACTTCAAAAAGATAGAAGCGATGGTTACTTCCATAAATTTTCAAAAAATAAACTTAACAAAGGATCAAAATATAATCAGTTATTATTTTCATCAGGCCTTAAATTCAATAAATTAGACTTAGAAGCTGACCTTTTAGGTGAAGATACTGAATGCAATATACAGGCGGCTCTTTATTTAAACCAAAACCAACATCAGGAAATTAAAACTAGAATTAATCATTTAGCTCCAAATTCTAAGAGTTATCAAAAAATTAAAAACGTTCTTAATTCTAATGCAAAAGGTATTTATCAAGGAAAAATTTATGTCAAAGATATTGCTCAAAAAACAGATGCTTATCAATTGAGCAAGGCTCTATTATTAAATGATGATACTGAGTTTAATTCGAAACCTGAATTAGAAATATATGCAGACGATGTAAAATGCTCTCATGGCTCAACATCAGGAAATGTGGAGGAGGACTCTTTGTATTATCTAATGACAAGAGGACTTAGTAGAAAAGAGTCTTTAAGGCTTCTTATCAATGGCTTTTTAAATGATATTGTAGATGTCATTAAGAGCAATACAATAAAAGATTTTATAAGTTCAAATCTTGAAAAACAAATTTATGAATATAAATAATGTCAAATCTGAATTTCCTATTCTTCAGGAAAAACTTAAAGGAAAGCCTTTAATTTATCTTGATAGTGCTAATTCCGCACAAAAACCCAAAGGTGTTATAGATAGAATTTCTAAATTTTATAAAAAAGAATTTTCTAACATAGGAAGAAGCGTTCATAAACTTGCTGTGACTGCAACTAATCGTTTTGAGGAAACAAGAGACCTAGTAAAAAAATATCTAAACGCAAAGTCTAGAGAAGAGATTATTTTTACTAAAAATGCTACTGAGGCAATTAATTTAGTTGCTTCAAGTTATGGGGAAAAATTTATTCAAAGAGGTGATGAAATTTTACTAACTGAATTGGAGCATCACGCTAATTATGTACCGTGGCATTTTTTAAGAGAAAAAAAAGGAGCAATCATTAAGTTTGCAAAGTGTAATGACAAGGGCGAAGTAGAGATTGACGAAATTAAAAAATTAATAACAAGTAAAACAAAAATAATTGCAGTTACTCATTTATCAAATGTAACTGGAGCAATTTTACCTATAAAAAAAATTGTCGATTTGGCTAAAAGTAAAAAAATTCCTGTAGTAGTCGACGGATGTCAAGGAGCCCCACATCTTCCTTTAGATGTTCAAGAACTCGGTTGCGACTTTTACGCAATATCCTGTCATAAAATGTACGGCCCAACTGGAGTTGGTATTCTATATGCTAAAAAAAAATGGACAGATATATTACCACCTTATCAAGGCGGAGGAGGGATGATTGAGGAAGTTAAAAAAGAAAGTATCACTTTTCCAAAAAGTCCTACAAAGTTTGAGGCTGGAACTTTGCAAACTGCTGAAGTAGTAGGTTTCTCAGAGTCCATAAAATTTATCGAAAATATAGGAATTAAAAATATAATGGAACACGAAAAAAAAATTACTGAATATGGAATCGAAAAACTGAAAAGAAATAACTCGGTAAAAATAATAGGAGAACCCAAGGATAGAGGATCAATTATTTCATTTACAATTAAAGGCATACATCCTCATGATATAGCTACAATTTTGGATGATGATGGTGTTGCGATTAGAGCTGGTCATCACTGCTGTCAAATTTTTCACGAGAAAATTGGAGTAGCAGCAACTGCAAGAGCTTCTATAGGTATTTATAACGACAAAGATGATATAGATATGTTATGTAAAGCAATAGATAACTGCAAAAAGATATTTAAAATTTAAATGGAATTAAAAGAACTATATCAAGAAATAATTTTAGACCATGGAAAAAATCCTAGAAATAAAGGAAGATGTAATGAGTTTAATTCTGATGCTGAAGGATACAATCCTCTTTGTGGAGATAAAGTACACATTTATTTGAAAGTGGGGAAAAACAAAGAAGTTCAAGACTCTAGTTTTGAAGGTGAAGGTTGCGCAATTTCACTTGCATCTGCCTCTATACTTACAGAAATAATTAAGGGAAGAGATTACAACGTCGCAAAAAAAATTATTGAAGATTTTTTAAATATGATAAAAAATGAAGCTAAAATTACTATTAATAGTTTAAGTGATGAACAAAAAACTACACTCATGTCTTTGTCAGGAGTTAAACAATTTCCTATGAGAGTAAAATGTGCAACAATGGCTTGGCACACCTTCGATTCTGCTTTGGAAGGCAAAAAGTAAGATGAGTGAATTAAAAGATAAAATTATTGCTGAAATTAAAACGTGTTATGATCCTGAAATTCCTGTAAATATATACGATCTTGGATTAATATATAAAATTGAAATCCTGGAAGGTAATAAAGTAAAGGTAGATATGACATTAACTTCACCAAACTGCCCAGTTGCTGACTGGTTGCCAGAGTCAGTTAAACAAAGTATAAAGAGAGTAGAAGGCGTTGCTGATGTTGATCTTAAACTAGTTTGGGATCCCCCTTGGGACAAATCTAAAATGTCTGAGGCAGCCTTAATGGAGTTAAATTTAAATTAGAATAATTTATGAATGAGCAAGTTATAAAGTTAAGTGATAATGCTGCAAATAGAATTAAAGAAATAATGTCAACTGCGGATAGGGAAGCAATAGGTGTAAGAGTAGGGGTCAAATCTGGAGGATGTGCAGGAATGTCATATATAATGGAATACGCTAAAGAAATTAAACCAAATGAAGAAGTTATAGAGGACAAAGGAGTAAAAGTTCTCATTGATCCCAAAGCTATTATGTATCTTTTAGGCACCGAAATGGACTATAAAAAAGAAAAATTCTCTTCTCAATTTGTCTTTAAAAACCCCAACGAAACAGAACGTTGTGGATGTGGAGAGTCATTTAAGGTATAAATAGAATCATGAGAGATACTAAACATTTAGAAAAGTTTGCAAAAGAAAGAGAACAGAAAGAGAAAGAAAAAAAACTTTTCAAAAATAAAATAAAAGCTGTTGAAGCTGGTGCTAATGGCACTCTAGAGTACACTATTAAAGAAGGTGCTAACAAAGACAAGATCGCTGATCAAAAGATTTTAAAAAAAACTAATTAATTCTTATCCGCTATAATACATATCAAATTCGATAGGGTGAGGTGTGTGCTCGAATTTATAAATCTCTTCAAATTTTAAAGCAATATATGCATCAATTTGGTCGTCAGTAAATACTCCTCCCTGAGTTAAGAATTTACGATCTTTATCTAAAGATTCCATTGCTTCTCTTAATGAACCACAAACTGTTGGTATTTTTTTAACTTCACTTTCAGACAATGTATACAGGTCTTTGTCTAGAGATTTACCTGGATCAATCTTATTCTTAATTCCATCAATCCCGGCCATTAACATTGATGCAAAAGTTAAGTAAGGGTTTCCGGCAGCATCAGGAAATCTTATCTCCATTCTCGCAGCTTTTGGATTCATTATTATCGGTATTCTACAAGAGGCTGATCTATTTCTAGCAGAGTACGCAAGAAGCACGGGAGCTTCAAACCCGGGTATTAATCTTTTATAACTATTAGTTGTTGCATTTGAAAAGGCGTTAATTGCTTTAGCATGTTTTAAAATTCCTCCAATATAATAAAGTGCAGTCTGTGATAAACCTGCGTACTCTTTTCCCATGAATACTGGTGTACTGCCTTTCCAAACTGATTGATGACAATGCATACCTGAACCATTGTCGCCTTTTACTGGTTTAGGCATAAATGTAGCTGTCTTTCCAAAAGAGTGGGTTACCATTTGAACAGCATACTTATAAAGTTGAACATTATCTGCCATATTAGTTAATGTTCCAAAATACATTCCTAATTCATGTTGACTTGGAGCAACTTCGTGGTGATGTTTTTCAACTTTAACCCCCATATCTTTTAAGGCTTTTAAATATTCTCCCCGCATATCTTGAGCGCTATCAACTGGAGGCACTGGAAAGTAACCTCCTTTAATTCCTGGTCTGTGACCCATATTTCCATTTTCATACTTTTTTCCTGTATTGTATGGACCTTCAGAACTATCAATCATGAAACTTGTTTCATTCATGTCATTTTTGTATCTAACATCATCAAATACAAAAAATTCAGGTTCAGGACCAAAATAAGCTTTGTCGCCTATGCCTGATTTTTTTAAATATTCCTCTGCTTTTTTTGCAGTACCTCTTGGATCTCTTTCATATGGATTTTTTTTAACTGCATCTAAAATATCGCAAAATATATTTAGTGTTGCATGAGAATTAAAAGGATCAATAATTGGCCTGTCTAAATCTGGTTTTAAAATCATGTCTGACTCGTTAATAGCTTTCCAGCCTGCAATAGAAGATCCATCAAAAAACACTCCTTTATCAAGCATATCTTCGTCAACTACAGTAGAGTCCATAGTTAAATGTTGAAGCTTACCTTTTGGATCAGTAAATCTAAGATCAACAAATTCAATTTCTTTATCTTTTATTAATTTAATTATATTTTTAGCCGACATGAAATTATTCCTTTGTAAAATATTCCAAATTACTATTAAACATAGCAAATTATATTATTGCAATAACGTATTAATAGAAGATAACAGCTATGCATTTTTTACATAATACAATCCAGGCTTGAAATGAGAGAAGCAAAACCCATTGATCTTTTTCTGCTATTACTTCTTGGTTTAATTTGGGGCTCATCTTTTTTTAACATAAAGATAGCCACTTATACTTACGAACCTTTTACACTAGCCCTGGTAAGAGTTTTTTTCGCTTGTTTGCCTTTAGTCTGTTTGTGTTTTTATAAAAAAATTAAAATTTTAGGTTTTTCAAAGAATTGGAAACCGTATGCATTAATAGGACTTTGCAATATAGTCATTCCCTTCATTTTAATTGCAGTAGGGACAAGTAAAATCGACAGTTATTTAGCTGCAGTTTTAATGAGCACCACTCCATTAAGTGGATCGATATTAGCTCACGTTTTTCTCAAAGATGAAAAAATAACTTTTTTCAAATCTTTAGGAATTATTTTAGGTTTTTCAGGAATAATTTTCTTATTTTTTGACAAAGTTGTTATTAATGAAAATAATATTTTATATGCTTTGATTACAATTCTTGGTTCAACTTTTTATTCAATAGGTGGTATTTTGACTTTAAAATTGAAAAGAATGGGGAATGAAAACGTAACTACATCAACCACTCTTTGGTCTCTAATTTTTTTAATTCCACTATCTTTAATATTTGAGAAACCTTGGAATGCTAGTCCGTCATTAGAGTCTACAATTTCAATAATTTATCTTGGAGTAGTAGCTACGGGTTTAGCTTGGTTATTAAGATTTAGAATATTGACTGTAAACGGATTGGTTTTTCAGACTCAAGTAGCATATCTAATTCCAATTTTTGGTGTATTATTTGGATATTTTTTAATGGATGAAATTATCACATGGAGAGTTATTGTTTCCTTAGTTATAATTATTACAGGTATTTATATAGTCAAGATTAATAATAAAGGTTTAAAAAAAAATGTCAGTTGATTCTATAGAATTAAATTTTTTATCTATATTCACTTTTATTTCCTTTTTTATTTTTTTAACTGTAGAGAAATTCTTCAAAAATACTACTGGCGTTTTATTAGATAAAGATTTCATTAAACCTCAAGCCTTTCATAAAAATGCCGTACCAAGAGTAGGTGGTTTGGCCGCTATTTTTGCTCTAACAATCTTTTTTATAATTTATAGTTTTTTATTTAATCAAAGTTCAATGGACTACTTGTTCCTATCCATTGCTTTTTTCTGTTTAGGTTTTTTGGATGACATAAAAGTTAAAATTAACCCTTCTTCAAGGTTAATTATTATGATTATAGTTCTACTATTAAGTACAAATTTATTTTCTATAAATATTGAGAATACCCATCTAAATTTCTTAAACGTCCTTCTCAAAGAAAAAATATTTCAAGTTATTTTTACAGTTTTATGTTTTTTATTTATTGTAAATGGATCCAATTTAATTGATGGTTTTAATGGGCTTCTAGGAATACATTTAATTACTATTAATTTAATACTTTTATTTATTAATGTGATTTATGGAGAGTCTCAATTAGCAATTATAATTACTGGCCAATTATTAGTTTTAGCCTCTTTTGTATTATTTAACTTTCCTAGATCGAAGATTTTTTTTGGTGATAGCGGTTCATATTTATTTGGTTCTTTAATTGCTTTAAACGTAATAAAAACAAACAACTTAAACCCTGAAGTCTCTTCTTTCTTTTTTTGTATACTTTTATTTTATTTATTTTTTGAAGTATTTTTTTCTTTTTTTAGAAAATTGTACCAAAAAAAGTCACCTCTAAAACCAGATCAAAATCATTTACATATGTTGTCATTTAGATTTTTAGACAAAACTGGCAAATTTAAAGATTGTAATTACATCAACTCATTATTGATAAATCTAACCTTTATTGTTCTAATAATTCCATCAATATATTTTAAGAACGACGGTATATTTTGCAGATATTGGTTTTTTTTTCTATTAGCACTTTATATTTTCTTTTATTTAAGACTTTATAGTTTCGTAAAAAAGCAATTTGATATATAAAACATTTCATTACAAAGTCGGGCAAGTGGCGGAATTGGTATACGCGCTAGTCTTAGGAACTAGTGCCGCAAGGCTTAAGAGTTCGAGTCTCTTCTTGCCCACCATAGATAATTATGAAAATAGAAATAAATTCTAAAAAAGGCTTAAAAACAAATTTATCAATTTTTGTAGATAAAAAAACTATACAAAAAAAACTTGATGCAAGGCTTGCAGAACTACAGTCCGAGGTAAGTCTTAAAGGTTTTAGACCAGGTAAAGTTCCTCCATCAGTCATAAAAAGTCAGTTTGGAAAGGCAGTATACGGAGAGGTTATTGATAAAATTCTAAGAGAGACTTCAACAAAGGCACTTGAAGAAAAAAAAATAAAAGTTGCAGGGCAACCCAAAATAGATCTCAAAACTTTTGGAGAGGGCAAAGATCTTAATTACACATTAGAAGTAGAGTCTTTACCTAAAATTGAGCTTAAACCTTTTAATTCTTACAAAGCAATAGATTATAAAATTAAGTTAGACGAAAAAGTAATAAATGAAAAAATTAGAGAAATTTCTAAACAACACAAACACTTTGAAGACAAAAAAGAAAACGAAAAGTCAGTAAAAGGTGACCAGATAGCTTTCGATTACACGGCAACTATAGAAGGAAATAAATTCGAGGGAAGTGAAGGGAAGGGTGTAGTAATAGAGCTAGGAAAAAATTTATTTCTAAAAGGTTTTGACGAACAGCTTATTGGATTAAAAAAAAATGAAACAAAAAATGTGGAAGCAATTTTACCACCAAACCATCCAAAAAAAGAATTAGCTAATAAAAAAACTAAATTTGAGTGTAAAATAATTAATATTAAAAAACCAAAAGAAACTATAATTAACGACGATTTTGCTAAACATATGGGCGCTAAAGATTTACCAGATTTAAAAAAATTAATTGAGAAACAAGTGGCAAGTCAATACCAGCAAGCTTTGGATGCAATAACTAAAAAAGAAATTCTTGATCAAATAGAGAAGCTTCACAAAATTGATCTACCTAAAAATTTAGTTGAAAATGAACTTGCAATGATCACAAGAAATTTAAAGAAAGAAGAAGTAGAAAAGCATAAAAAAAATAACGAAAAAATAGCAAATTCTAGAATTAAACTAGGATTAGTTTTAAATGAGTATGGCGAAAATAATAATCTTAAAGTTAGTGATGACGAAATAAATTTAGAAATACAAAAGCAAGTAAGATCAATGCCAGGTCAAGAAAAACTTGTAATGGACTATTATAAAAAAAATCCTAGCGCTACACAAAGCCTAAAGGGTGCTATTTATGAGGATAAAATTATTAAACTATTTAAATCTAAAATGAAATTAGATGTAAAAACGTTATCATCACTTGAAGCTGAAAAGGTGATATCAAATTTTAATAAGGCAAAAGATAATCCTAAAATTAAAGATGAACAAAATCAGACAGACCAAGTCAAATCTTCTTCAAAAATCAAAACAAAATCAAAAAAAATTAGTAAAAAGTAATCAATAGTTGTATAAAGCATAATTATGAGTCGTCCTATAGATGAACAAATGAATAACCTTATCCCGATGGTGGTTGAACAAACCAACAAAGGAGAAAGAGCATATGATATCTATTCAAGATTATTAAAAGAAAGAATTGTATTCTTGGTTGGTCCTGTAAACGACAACATTGCATCATTGGTCACTGCTCAACTACTTTTTTTGGAATCTGAGAATCCAAAGAAACAAATTAATTTTTATATTAATAGTCCCGGTGGTTTAGTTACCTCTGGATTAGGTATTTACGATACAATGCAATACATAAACTCTCCCGTTTCTACTTTGTGTATTGGTCAAGCTTCTTCAATGGGATCTTTTTTATTATCTGCTGGAGAAAAAGGAAAAAGATTTTCTTTACCAAACTCTAGAATAATGGTTCATCAACCTTCTGCTGGTTATCAAGGCCAAGCTACTGATATACAAATTCATGCAAAGGAGATACTGTCCTTAAAAGATAGACTAAACAAAATTTATGCTAAGCACACTGGCAAATCTATCGATGAAATATCAAGCGCTCTAGAGAGGGACAACTTTATGACTCCTGATGAAGCTAAAAAATTTGGATTAATAGACTCTGTGGTAGACAAGAGGAAATAATACACAATATCTAGAAGCCCACACAACTTATACTTGCTAGAAAATATCCTTACACTGTATATTAGCTAATAGTGATTCGAAATGACTGAAAAAAATAATAAAAATATTCTTTACTGTTCCTTCTGCGGAAAAAGCCAGCACGAAGTAAGAAAACTTATTGCAGGTCCAACCGTGTTCATTTGCGATGAATGTGTAGAGTTATGTATGGACATCATCAAAGAAGAAAATAAAAGCACTTTAATAAAACATCAAGACGGAGTACCAACACCAAAAGAAATTTGTAGTTTTTTAGACGATTATATTATTGGTCAAAAATATGCTAAGGAAGTTTTATCTGTTGCAGTTCATAATCATTACAAAAGATTAAATCACGAAACAAAAAACAATAAAGATGTTGAACTTTCAAAATCTAATATTTTATTGGTAGGTCCAACTGGTTGTGGAAAAACACTTTTAGCTCAGACACTAGCTAAAATTTTAGATGTCCCATTTACTATGGCCGATGCTACAACACTTACAGAGGCAGGATATGTTGGAGAAGATGTTGAGAACATTATTCTTAAACTTTTACAAGCAGCTGACTATAATGTAGAAAAAGCTCAAAGAGGAATAGTGTATATAGATGAAGTAGATAAAATAAGTAGAAAATCAGAAAATCCTTCTATAACTAGAGATGTGTCTGGTGAAGGAGTTCAACAAGCACTTTTAAAAATTATGGAAGGAACTGTAGCCAGTGTTCCACCTCAGGGAGGTAGAAAACATCCTCAACAAGAATTTCTTCAAGTAGATACAACAAATATTTTATTTATTTGTGGTGGAGCTTTTGCCGGCCTAGATAAGATAATAAATAATCGTGGTAAAGGCACTTCAATAGGTTTTGGCGCAACAGTTAAAGATTTAAAAGAACAACCATTATCAGATGTTATGAAGAATTTAGAACCAGAGGATCTGATTAAATATGGACTTATACCAGAGTTCATTGGAAGAATGCCAATAATAGCTACCTTAAATGATTTAGATGAAAAATCTTTAATAAAAATTTTAAAAGAACCGAAAAACTCATTAATTAAACAGTATCAAAGATTGTTTGAATTTGAAAACGTAGCGCTAGAGTTTAAAGATGAAGCTCTAAGTGAAATAGCAAAAAAAGCTATAAGCAAAAAGACTGGCGCAAGAGGCTTAAGGTCGATTTTAGAAAATGTATTACTTAAAACAATGTTTGACCTACCTGAGTTAGAGGGTGTTTTAAAGGTAACTATTGACAAATCTACCATTAAAAACAATGCAGACCCTATTATTACCTATGGTAAAAAATCATCAACATCTGTAGCATAATTACCAATATAAGGTTCTTGATATTCTTATATAAACTACCATATAAATTGTATTATGAGTCAGATTCAAACAAAACCACTGCTACCTTTAAGAGACATAGTAATATTCCCTTCAATGGTAGTTCCTCTATTCGTAGGAAGAGAAAAGTCTATAAAAGCTCTTCAAGAGGTAATGAAGTCAGACAAATCAATTGTATTAGTGGCTCAAAAAAATTCAGAAGTTGATGAGCCAGAAAATAAAGATCTCTATGGATTTGGCTGTTTAAGCAAAGTCTTGCAACTGTTAAAATTGCCTGATGGAACTGTAAAAGTTCTTATTGAAGGAATTAAAAGAGTTAAAATTTTAGAGATTGATAATAAAGAAACCGATTTTATTAATTGTAACGTAGAGATTGTTGAAGAAACTAGCAAAAATAAAGACTCAGAGATTTATTCTCAAAATCTTGTAAAAAAATTTGAAAAGTTAGTTGGAATAAATAAAAAAGATTTTAGTGAGTCCATAGACAATATAAAAAAACTGAAAGACGCAAGTTCAATAGCAGATAATATAGCTTCAAATTTAAATTTACAAATTTTCGAAAAACAAGAGCTTTTAGAATTGACTGATTTAAGAAGAAGGTTAGAAAAAATTTATAATTATATTGATAAAGAGACTAGCCTAATATCAGTTGAAAGAAAAATAAGAGGAAGAGTAAAAAATCAAATGGAAAAAACTCAAAGGGAATACTATTTGAATGAACAACTCAAGGCTATTCAAAAAGAGCTCGGTGAAATTGATGAGGGAAAAGATGAAATTACAAGTTTATCAAAAGCTATTGCCAAAGCTAAAATGCCAAAATTAGTACAAGAGAAATGTTTATCCGAACTAAAAAAACTTAAATCTATGAGCCCAATGTCAGCTGAGGCTACAGTTGTTAGAAATTATTTAGACTGGATGACAGAATTACCTTGGAGCAACAAAAGTAAAATTAATACAGATTTAAAAAATGCACAAAAAATTTTAGATGAAGATCATTATGGTTTAGAAAAAGTAAAAGAGAGAATTATAGAATTTTTAGCTGTACAAAAAAGAATTCAAAAAATGAAAGGTCCGATCTTATGTTTAGTTGGTCCTCCAGGAGTTGGTAAAACTTCTTTGGGTCAATCTATCGCGAAAGCAACTGGTAGAAAGTTCATTAGGATTTCATTAGGCGGCGTAAGAGATGAAGCGGAGATACGTGGTCATAGAAGAACATATATAGGCTCCTTACCTGGAAAAATTATTCAGATGATGAAAAAGGCTGGAACTAAAAATCCACTTTTTTTACTAGATGAAATTGACAAAGTGGGTAATGACTATCGAGGAGATCCCTCTTCAGCTTTACTCGAAGCATTAGATCCAGAACAAAACAAAGAATTTAACGATCATTATTTAGAAGTAGATTATGATCTCTCAGATGTTATGTTTGTTACAACTGCAAACACTTTAAATATTTTACCTCCTTTATTAGATAGAATGGAAGTTATCAGACTTCCAGGTTATACAGAGGATGAGAAAGTAAATATTTCTCAAAAGTATTTAATTCCAAAACAAAGTAAAAATAATGGTCTTAAATCTAATGAGTGGAACATAAGTGAAGGCGTCAACAGAAAAATAATTAGAAATTATACTAGAGAAGCAGGAGTAAGAAATTTAGAGAGAGAAATTTCTAAAATTGCGAGAAAAACTGTTAAGAGAATTGACGCAAATGAAAAAGTTAATAATCCTATAAAAGAAAGTGATGTTAGTGATTATTTAGGAGTAGAAAAATTTAATTACGGAGAGATTGAGGAGCAAAACAGGATCGGTGTAGTTACAGGTCTTGCTTGGACTGAGGTCGGTGGTGAGATTTTAAAAATTGAGTCTGTTATAATGCCGGGTAAAGGAAAAATGCAAATTACCGGAAAATTAGGCGAGGTTATGCAGGAGTCAGTTAAAGCAGCCAAGGCATTCATAAGATCAAAAAGTTTAGATTATGGAATAATACCACCGGTTTTTGAAAAGAAAGACTTTCATATTCACGTGCCTGAAGGAGCAACCCCTAAAGATGGACCATCAGCTGGAGTAGCAATGGTTACTTCAATCATTTCAGCAATTTTAGAAATACCAGTCAATAAAGATGTAGGAATGACAGGTGAAATTACTTTAAGAGGTATTGTTCTTCCTATCGGTGGACTTAAGGAAAAACTGTTAGCTGCACATAGAGTCGGTCTTAAAAAAGTATTAATTCCCCATGAAAACAAAAAGGATCTTGTAGATATACCAGAAGTAATTAAGAAAAATATCGAAATAATACCAGTCAAAAATGTTGATCAAGTCTTAAAACATGCTTTAACCAAACCTCTTAAAAGAGTGGATTGGGTAGAAGTTGAGCAACTATCAGATAAAGAAAAAACAAAATCTGAAGTATCAAGCAGGCATTAGAAACTAATAATTAGACATAAGTTGATAAAAGAAAGCTCAAAAGCTATAAAGCTTATTAATAAAGCAAATGAAAAAAATTATTATAACAGGTGGCCTAGGATATATAGGTACAGAACTTTGTAAAATTTATTCAGGCGTAAGCTGGAGTCACAAGATTACCGTTATAGACAATAGATTTATTTCAGAAAGAGTAAATCAGTTGAGGAATTGGAATATAGATTTTGTTCATGGAGACATATTAGACAAGAGTTTAATTAATAAGCACTGTAAAGATGCCGATATAGTTCATCATCTAGCTGGGATTACAGATGTACCAAGGGTAAAAAAAGATAGTAACGACTCAATTGATAATCAAATTATTTTAGTTGGAGAAAAAGGAACTCAGAATATTTTAGATGTTATAAGTGATAAATGTAAAATAATATTTCCATCAACTCATGTTGTTTATGAGGGTTTAGAAAAAGTAAAAAATAATATAAATGAAGAAGAAGGAACAAAGCCTGTGCTTGCTTATGCAATTTCTAAAGCAAATAATGAAAAACAATTAAAAGAGTCTGGTAAAAATTATATTATTTTAAGATTAGGTTCGGTTTACGGTTACTCTACAGATACTGCAAGAATTGATATAATGCCAAATCTTTTTTCAAAAATTGCCTCACAAAATGGAACTCTTAAATTATTTTCTGGAGGTAGACAAGTTAAAAGCTTAGTTCCTCTTATAGATGTGGCTCGATGTTTTAAATATATGGAAGAGAGGAACGATATTTCCTCCGACATATTTAATCTTACCAAAGATACTGTAACTGTTAAACAAGTTGCGGAAATTTGTAAAAAATATAATCCTAAAATTAATTTAAGAGAAACTAATGACCTTATACCGAATGAGGGTTTTTCTTTATCAAATAAAAAAATTAGAGAAAAAGGTTTTAAATTTCTTTATGGACTTGATGAAAGTATAAATGAAATGATTAGTAAATGGTCTAAACAGAAATTAATCAAAGATCTTGAACATGTCAGAAATGGAAGCGATGAGTATGTAGACCAGAGAGGAACTATTAGCAACCATGAACTTACAGAACCTATAAATATGATAGGATTAATTGACTCAAAAAAAGGCACAATAAGAGCAAACCACTTTCATCCTCAACAGGAACAAAAATGTTTATTCACAAAAGGCCAAATTATAGAAGTTTTTCAAGATATACTTAATCCTAATTCTCCAAAAATAACACAAGTTGTTAATGAGGGTCAGTTATCTATCATTAAACCTAATGTTGCCCACACAATGGTTTTTACTAAAGATACAACTTTTTTAAATTTAGTAAGAGGAGAGAGAGAACACAAAAATTATGGTATTACCCACACAATAAGACACTCACTTGTTGATGAGAAAGAGAGAGATTTACTTCTTGATTGTTACAAGTTCGATTGCAGGTCTTGTGGCAGTAAAAATTTAAGAAGGGTTGTATCTTTAGGTTATCAACCATTAGCAAATAATTTATTAAATAAAAAAGATGAAAAATGTGAACTATATCCTCTGGAAGTAAATTATTGCTCGAAGTGTCATAACTGCCAATTATCAGTAGCAGTAGACCCAAAAAAAATGTTTTCAAACTATCTTTATACGTCTTCAACCTCTAAGTCTTTTCAAGATCATTTTATTAAAGCAGCAAAAAAATATATTAGGGATTTTAAATTAAGTAGAAAACATTCATACATTATCGATATTGGTAGTAATGATGGTGTTGCATTAAAACCTTTCAAGGATTTAGGTTATAAAAAGATTGTTGGAATAGAACCTGCAAAAAACTTAGCAAAAATTGCTAATAAAAATAAAATTAAGACAATAAATACTTTTCTTGATAAAAAAAATTTAGGGAAAATTAAAAAGAATGCTGATTTAATATTGGCATCCAATGTATTTGCTCATTCTGACAAATTGAAAGAGATGGCAGAATGTATGTTTAAATTATTATCTAAAAACGGAGTTATTATTATCGAAATCCAGTACTTACTAAATACTTTAAAAGATTTAACATTTGATAACATTTATCACGAACATTATAACTATTGGTCATTAACATCCTTAATTAACTTCTTTAATCAATTTAATGCAAAAATATTCAGAGCGGAAAAAATCGATACTCATGGTGGCTCACTTAGAATTTATATTAGTAAAAAAAATAAAATTAAAATTGAAAATAGTGTAAAAAATTTAACAAAAGAAGAAGAAAAATTCGGTATTAAAAAATTTGAAACTTATCAAAATTTTGGAAAAAAAGTTTATGAAATTCGGAAGAATGTAGTTAAAAACATAAAAAAATTAAAAAAGGAAAATAACAAAATAATAGGTTACGGTTCTCCTGCTAAAGCAACTACAGCACTAAACTTCTTTGGAATATCAAATGAAATAGATTTTATAGTTGAAGACAATAAATTAAAACACGGAAAATTTATTCCGGGTGTAAAAATTCCAATAAAAAATAAATCAAAGATCAAAGATAAAAATAATACCGTTATAGTATTAGCCTGGAACTTTTTTAAAGAAATTAAATTAAGTAATATAAATTTATCAAATAAGTTTATTAATATTAAAGATTTAGAAGATTAATTATTTTTTTAAAAATTTTTCAGCTTCTAAGATAATTTTTTCAGTATCTTTAGGAAGTTCACTATACTTCTCTTTTTTACTTTTATTTAATACTTTAGAATTTTTGTTTAAGAAAAAATTTACAGCTTCAAGAATTTCTCTATTACTAAATTTTTCTTCCATATGCTTAGTAACTAGTAATAAAGTCGATAAAAATTATTTTAAAATTATTTAATGTTTCAAAAAAATTTTCGATGTAGGGTTCAAGAAATGGAAACTTTCTCGATAACCTGCTCTTCTCGAAATTTAAGATACCTACAAAAAAAATAGATAAAACTGAAAATGTAATTAAATAATTGAAAAATCCATAACCTGCATTATCAGTTTTTTTAGTTTTACTTTGACTATTTTTTTTTGTTTTTATATCTGAGCTTGAAGGATCAATGATTTTTATACCATGCTTTTTTTGAAGATATTCCTCTGAATAAACATCTATTCCAGATGTTTTTTTTCTTTTTGTTTTTTTTTTGGATGCTTTTGGAGCATTTTTAACATTAACAATTTTTTGGGTTTTTTGTTTAATTGGATATTGTGTCCATTTATTACCACATGAGCTACACTGAACAAGCCTACCTTTTGCTGTTACGGCATTATCAGGTACTACAAACTTCTTTTGACATGATTTACATTGAATAATCATATACTTAGATAATACAGATAAATTTCATAAACTTAAATTATTATTTTTTTAGCTTTTTACATTGTAAAATTTTTGTTGTATATGTCGGTTCTGTTTAATTGGGGCGGTTAGCTCAGTTGGTAGAGCATCTCGTTTAC
>CENP01146390.1_pt1 | contig 41278 bp, 36 predicted proteins | sample 361281 | NCBI WGS metagenome assembly CENP01 (sample SAMEA2591122, study PRJEB7988) | marine metagenome | biome: marine biome (ENVO:00000447); feature: deep chlorophyll maximum layer (ENVO:xxxxxxxx); material: saline water (ENVO:00002010), including plankton (ENVO:xxxxxxxx) | depth 70 m
ATATATATAAATATTTAACAATGTTAAAAAATAAAAAAATAATCAAAATTAATGGTTCACAACTAAAATTATATATTCCATCTGACGTTTTTAATCCGACTGCAACAACTAGTTTTTTAATTAGAGATGCAAAAAAATTTATTAATAAAAAAATGGATATTCTGGATCTCGGTTGTGGAAGTGGTATAATTGGTATTTTGGCAAACAAATTACAAAAAAATAAAAAAAAAATATTTGCTTCTGATGTAAGTCTTGAAGCGGTGGAGTGCGCAAAAAAAAACTTTAAAATGCATAAATGTAATTTTGAATTGAAATGTGGTTCACTATTAAAACCTTGGAAAAATAAAAAATTTGATCTTATAATCAACGATGTATCAGGCATATCAGAGGAATTAGCAAAGAAGTCAATTTGGTTTAAAAATGTTCCTTGCAAAACAGGTCCAGATGGTACCGATTTAACTTTAAAAATAATTAAATCCTCTTCAATATATTTAAACAATAAAGGTGGGATTATATTCCCAATTATTTCTCTATCAAATTCAAGAAAAATTATTCAAACACTTAAAAAAAAATTTAAAATAATTAAAATTATTTCTAATAATTATTGGTTTTTGCCTGAAGAATTAAACAAAAATCAAAAAAAATTATTCAAAATGAAAAAAAAAAAACTAATTGATTTTGAATTAAAATTTGGAAAGATTATATGCAATACACAAATTGTATACGCAAAAAATTAAAGACCACCATCAATTTTTATTTCAGCAGCATTAATATAATCAGATTTAATAATTGCTTTAATAATATTTGAAATATTTTTTGCTTTTCCAATTTTCTTTGATGGTATTTGATTAATCAATTTTTCTTTAATTTTTACATCTATGTTGTTTAATAATGGTGAGTTAAAATAACCTAAAGAAATAACATTAGATGTAATATTAAACCTTCCAAATTCTTTAGAAATGCATTTTGAGAATGTTTTCAAGATTGATTTTGATGAAGAATATAAAGAAATGCCTACGTCACCCCTTGATGCACGTGTTGAATTAAAAAAAATAAATCTTCCGAAATTATCTTTTATCATTTTATTAATTAAATATTTTGTAAATAAAATGTTGGAAAATGAATTAATTTGAAATGTTTTTTTTATATCTTTTGAATTTAAATTAACTATTAGTTTATCAACAGAAATTGTGGCAAGGTTTATAAATGTTAATCTTTTAAGTATTTTAGTATTTTCATCTACAAATTTCTTAATATTTTTTTCATTAGATATATCTAACTTTTTTATAACAAGATTTTTATTTTTATTTTTGATTCTAATATTTATTCTCTTTTTATTATATGTCGCTAAAATATCATCATATTTAATCAATTCTTTTATTAATTTTAAACCAATTCCCGAAGATGCTCCAATTAATATAATCATATTTAATATTCAATTATTCCTGCAGCCATCGAGTAACCCACTCCAAACCCACATAATAATAATTTGTCACCTTTTTTAATTTTTTTTTTTTTTAATAAATCTGATAATGCTATTGGTATAGTTGATGAAACTGTATTTCCAATTTTTTTATAATTACAAAATACTTTTTTTTTAGGTAAGTTCATTTTTCTAATTAAATTATCAATTACCACTTTACTTGCTTGATGAAAAACAAAATATTTTATTTCATTCATATTCGTCTTATTTTTTAATAATAAATCTGATACAAAATTTGGAATATTTGTCATTGTAAACATGAATACTTTTTGTCCATCCATAAAAATTTTTGGTTTTAAATTTTCTTTATAATTTGTTGCGCTATTTTCAACAATTAGATTTTTTGATCCAGATCCGTTGGTTCCAAATTTAAAAATATTTTTTTTTTGGGGATTTCTTTTTAAAACCATTGCAGACGCCGCATCACTAAATATTGTTTCGCATGTCCTATCGCCCTTTTGAATATATTTTGTATATGTGTCACTACAAATTAAAAGCACATTATTAATTCCTTTTTGTTTTAAAAAACTATAACCGGTAAAAAGGCCATAAACAAAACCTGAGCATCCCTGATTAATATCAAAAGCCAATATATCTTTTCTTAAATTTAATTTATCTTGTATTATACAGGCTGTTGTTGGTAGTAAATATTCGGGCGATTGAGTTACATAAATTAAAGCATCAATATTTTTTTTTAACTTTAGTTTTTTGCAGGCCGATAAAGCTAAATCAAGAGCAGTTTCATTTTTTTTGGTCTCATATCTATACTCAATTCCAGTAGCTAAAAGTGTTTTATTGTATGACCAATTATATTTTTTACAGAGTTTTTTAATATTTATTTTTTTTTTGGGTAAAGAATATTTTATATCAGTAATTTCACCTGACATTATTTTATTAGTTTGTTTTTTTTCAGAATATTTAAAATTTTTTTGACAGAAGTTGCGGTAGCTATTTTAGATATATTAGAAGTTGCTCCTTTAAGTTTTATATCTAAATTAGATAATATATTTAAGTGCCCAACAGAGTCCCAGTCTTCGATATTATTAGAGTTTGAATTAACATCAATTTTTTGTTTTGTTTGTAAACTTTTTTTAATTAATTGTATGAGATCTTTTTCTGTCATATTCAGGTTTGATGATATAGAACTATATACCTCAATAGGATTTATTGTCAAAACAATTATAAGCGATTAATTTAAGATTCAGATGAAAAAAAAATCTTTTAAACTTACAAAAAACATTTATTTGACATTAATAAATATAGCTGATGCTAAATTTATTTATAATTTAAGAACAAATAAAAATCTTTCTCAATATTTAAATCCAACTAGTTCAAAACTAACTGACCAAATAAAGTGGATGAAAAATTATTTTAAAAGAAATAATAAAAATTTAGAATATTATTTTAAATTTCAGGTCAAAAAAAATAATAAATTTTATAATATTGGCGTGGCAAGAGTCATTAAATTATCAAAAAATAATTTTAGTTTTGGAAGTTGGATTATGAAACCAGGATCAAAAAGCTGGCAAGCTATTGAGTGTGCATTATCTATTTATGAATTTGCTTTTATAAAAAAAAAATTTAAAAAAAATTTAATGTGGATGGATTTAAAAAATAAAAAAGTTATTACTTTTCATAAATTAATGGGCGCTGTTGAAACAAATCGAGATAAAAAACAACTTTATGCTTACCTTACAAGCTCAAAATATAAAAAAATAAAAAAAAAATTTTCTTTTTTTTATTATTAATAATCCAACTATTTTTAGAAAAAAAGAAGTCAATAATAAATAATCTAAGGCTTAAAATAGTATTCAACATAATACTGGATTATTATATTTTTCAAAATACTTCATATATAAATTTATATAGTTATTGAATCAATTTAATTTGAAATTTTAGAACCAATATTTATTTATCTTTAATTTTTACAACAAGGCTTAACAAATAAACCATTATTATACTCAGGACTATTGTCCCAAATAGAAGATAGGATTGATGAGGCAAATATCCAAAATGAATTAATCTATAGGCAACAACCTGGCCGATTAAAGCAGAAAATATAAGATTTTTTGAGGATAATTTGAAAGAAATGTATTCAAAATAAGAAGAAATTATAGATACTAAAAAAATAAGTAAAAATAATATGTAGTAAGATCCCGAATAGAAAAAAAACGCTACTATACCGGGCAAGGTATTTCCTTGAACATTTTTATACATCTGATTTGACGTATTTATACCTTCTATGTTAAAATTTAATTCATAAAATGAAAGTGATTTAGGTTTTGCTCTTTCTTTAAAAGAACTAAATAAAAAAGATTTACCTAATTTTTCTTTTTGAGAAATTACAGCCATTACCCCATCAACTCCTACCCATCGATTAATTATCAAATATAAAATTTCAAAATTATGTTTTGAAAAAGCTGAATATTTTGTTTTAATTTCCCTGTCTTTTTCATCTTTTTTTGCATATTTTTCGATTGTAAACTCTACTGATTTTCCAACATAAAAATAATTTGCACGAATATAATTCACGCTAGTTAAAGAAATATAAAATAAAAAAATGATAAAAGTAAAAGATTTTAAGTAAAAACCTATTGAATTTGGTTTTCCTACTTTTTTAGAGAATTTATAAATTCCAAAAAAAAGAGCAAAAGCATTAAAAATCATTCCTCTGCTCAACATATTTAGAGAAGTAAAGAAAGTTTCAAGAAAAATTATTATAGAACTTGATAAAAAAAACTTTTTAAAAAAATTAGACTCATAAAACACTAAAATTGCTGAAATTGCTGATAATCCAAACAGCAATAGCCATTTAAATGTTCCACTAATAATAAAGTTTATATCAAAAATGGGGATTAGTCCTTTTTGATAAATTTTAAAATAAAAATTTAATATACCTATTGTCAGAAAAAAAAAGATAAAAATAATCCATATTTTATTTCTACCGATTGAAAAAACATTTTTTTTAAAATCAAATAACTGAAGTTTTTGAGGATATTTAAACAAAAAAAATTCTCTAAAAAAGCCTGCTAATATAAAAGCGAGTATACCAATTTGAGAAACTATTAAAGTCTCATTAAAAGATTTTGGTGAATAATTAAAAACTCCAACACCCTCTCTAAAAACACCATCTGTTAATGCAATAGTGCAAGTAAACTTAAACCAAAATCCAAGCCATAATAATAAACTAAAAAAAGTTTCAAAAAATATTGAATTTTTCCTAAAAGCAAAAAAAATTAAAAAATTTGAAATTATTGAAAATGAAATATATATAGATTTATTACCAATAAAATTTATATAACCTAAATAAAAAAGAAAAAGAATTGATGCAAAAATAGAGATTTTAAATAATTTATATAAAAATTTATAATCTTGTTTAATTAAATGTGACATTAAAAAATATTAAATATTTTTATTAGTTTCTGAAATTTTATAACCATAAGTATAAAAAACCATTGCCATCAAAGATGCAAAAAAGAAAGTTAATGAAACTCCAATCGTGCCTCCCATAAAATATAAAACTGGTATTAAAAAAGTAATTGATAAACCATAAAAAATATCTCTCTTAAATAAGAACATTCTTTCCTCAAACGAGCTTTGAATTTTTTTGTGCCTTAAATACATCGCATAACTCATAAAATATGATCCTATTAAAGACACAGAAATGGTAAAAAGAATAAATTCTTTACCTAAAAAATTAATATCTGAAATATTAATTAGCATATAAATGCTAAATATTGATAAAGAAAATATAAAAACAAATATAGCATATAATAGATTTTTTAATTTTTTAGAAATTGTAATTTTTTGTTTTACAAAGGCTGGTCCAATTACAGCATTAAATAAAGTGCCTGGAAATGAGCCAATTGAAAAACATGCAAAAAATACACCTGCTAGTGATTTATCAAAAATATAATAAATCATTATTCTCCAAGCGAAACTACTAATTATTATGCTAGAAGAAGATAAAAAAGCTATAGTTTTAAGGTTTAACCTGGCAATAGTTCTTATACTTGAGCTAGTAAATGTTTTTAATAAGTTTAAAAAATGTTTTGAAAAAGATAAAAATACAAACACCACATATATTAATATTATGATAGTTAAGTGCTCAAATTTTGCAAAATATAAAATTACTCCCGTAATGGTTATCGTAATTACATTTAAAAAGCTTAAAATTTTAAATAATCCAAATTTATTTTTAATTTCATCTTGAACAAGATTCATTTCATTTATCCATTGGATCAAAATAAGTAAAGATATAACATTTATTAATTTTTGATTTTCAAAATTAAGTATTTTTGTTGTAATAAAATAAAAAATAAATAAAGCAAATATAGAAAAAATAATTCTATATGACATTGTTATTAAAGCATGGTTTTTATTTTGTTCTGAGACTATTATACTCCGCATATTACTTGAAAATATTTGTGTAAGTGAAATCCAAAAACTAGTCACTAAACCCAGTTCTCCAGCAACTGAAAAATGGCCTAGTACAACTAATACAACAACTAGAAATGAGGCAAACATTAAGTTAAATGTGTAAGTGCTTGAAATTAACAAAAAGTAAAAGTTTTTTTCAATTAAGGACTTTAATGAACCATCATAAGAAATTCTTTCATCAACAATATTATCTTCTATTTTTTTATTTTCTAAAATTTCTTGATATAAATTTTTATATTTAGATGAAACAATATCAATTGAAGTTTTATTTTTTACATTGGTTGAAATATTTTTGCCATTTTGGATTCTTTCCTCTAATGTCCAATTTGATATTTCAAATATTTTTTCACTTATATTTTTTGAATTAATATTAGTGGGATATACAGAATCCTCTAAACCGACAGTTTCAATATTTTCATTAACTAGACTTGGTAATCCATGAACTGATGATTCTAAAATTGATAAGCTTAAAACTTCAGATTTTGAAACTAGTATATTTATCCATGCTTCTTGCATGATATTTTGTTTTTCATTTCCAAAAACAGGATCTTTGATTTTTATATTTGAATAAGGTTTGATTATTTTTTTTAACTTTGTGTAATATTTCTCATCATCTCTAATACCATATATTTCAAGTGACCAATCTGAGTTGAGATTGGCATTTAAAAAAGCTTGTATCATTAAATGAATATTTTTGTGAGGGTGAATTCTTCCAAAATATACCATATTTTTTTTTTTAAAATCTTTTTGAACATCTTGATATTCAAATGGAATTGGGTTTGAAATTTCTGTAATTTTTGTTTTCGGAAAGTATTTTTTAATGGCCTGAGTTTCTTGAAATGTTATAGATATAAATTTAATATTATCATGTATAAATCCTCTTAGAAAAAAGAGACTAATTTTTTTAAAAATTAATTTTATTAAACCTCCACTATGAATTGCTTCATTAAGTAACATTCCATGTGGATGTACTAAGCATTGTTTTTTCATTTTAATACAAATAACTAAACTAATAAACTGTATTGGAGCCCAAATTCCATGAATATGGACAACATCATAATTTGAAATCCTGTGTATCAAATCTTTTTGCTTAAAAAAATAATCTGTCCAACTATCAAAATCAAAAATACTTATATTTTTTTTATCAAATAAATCTTTTTCAGATGAAGATGCCAATATTGAGAAATTGAATTGATAATTTTTGTATAAAAAATTTGAAATATATAAAATTAAAGATGAGATGCTAAAATTTTTTTTTGTAAATTCATTTGTTATATGTAAAACATTCATAATATTTGATCAAATTAGTTTTATAATTAAAAAAAAATATAAAATTAAAACTAATATTAAAAAATAAAATGTATAGCCTAATAGTATGCTTAATATAAACGGAAAAATTATTATCGATTGGGTTATTATTGTCAAATTAAGTAAATTAAATTTTTTAGATAAATAATGGTGTAAATGATTTCTGTCAGCTGAAAACGGATTCTTTTTTTTTACTATTCTAATACAAAATAATCTCATAAGTTCTATCCCTGGTAAAAACATGATCAGCACAATTTGATCAGAAAATATATCAAGGTTAGAATTGTATAATTTTATATAACAATAACTAAAAATGTATGCCAACAAATAAGTGCCGCCATCACCAAGGAATGATTGAGATCTATAATTTAAAAAAGAGAAAGTAAATAAAGCAAATAATAAACTAATAATTATATTTTCATAACCACCCAACAAAACAAGGCCTAAACATAAAATTTTTGAATAAATAGAAACCTGAAGGTTTATTCCGTCAAACATATTAAATGCATTAATAAATAATAAAAAACAAAGCAGTGTCCAAAAAAATGAAAAAGAGCCTAAATGAAATGATTGATTTATAAAACTTAGTCTTACATTTTCAATTATCAGCATATCTGAAAAAAAAATACTCGGTAAAATTATCAATAAAACTAATAAAAATTTTTTATTTGGACTTATTGAGATTTTATCATCTAAAATACCAAGAAAAAAAATGAAAATACATGTAAATATAAATAAAAAAAATTCTGATAAATCTGGAAAAAGATATTTTATGTCCTGACTGAATTGATCGTTAAATAAAATAAAAAAACCATAAATCAGTATATTTAAAAAAACAATCAGTCCTCCTGTAATTGGAGTAGCATTTTTATGAAGTTTTCTGGTGTTATCTGGATAATCAAAGACATTTACAAATTTAACAATATTTTTATGAAAAATAAGTAAAAGAATATTAACTATAGTTATAGTTATTAGATAAAAAATCATTGCCTGGAATAAGTATCTACTCTATTAGGGTTTATACATTTTGGCATCAAACTTGCGTCTAATTTATAAATGTAAATATCAAATTTTTCATTATTTTTATTTAAAGGATTTCTTACAGCTATGCTAAAGGCGTCTTTTTTATGACTATAAAGACCAGTAGTACAACCAATATACTTTTTATAAGATGTGCCACCAGATGAGAAAACCAAAAATTTTGGATTTATTCTTTTTATTTCGTATATATAATCTTTAGCTTCTGGTTTTGACAAATTAACATAAAATAAATGGTCTCTAGAAATAGGGAAATTTTTACTTAATGAAATAGACCTTTGAAATGAAATTATTGGTGAATTAAAATTTTTTAACTCATTATTTACCCATTTAAAAAATGTATATCCCATAGCATTTTTTTCTAAAACTCTTTCTCTTAAATCAGAGTTTACAACCCCAATAGTTAAATTTGATATTCCATAAAGAACTATTCCAAAAAAAATAACTGACTGAACTCTGTAAAAAAATTCGTGAAATACATTTATTCTTATTAATTTATGATTTCTTGCTAAATAAAGAATAATCCACATATAAGGTTCAAGAAAAAATCGAGCAGTAAATTGTCCAAAAACATAACTAATTAAAAAAAATAAAATTAAAATAGAAATTAAATTTAAGGTGTTTTTAATAAATCTAAGTTGATATAGATAAAAAATACAAATTGAACCAAAGCCTAAAGAGTGAGTAAAATTTCCAAAACTTGTTGGTAAAATAAACCATAGCACATTTGCCTCAGACAATTTTATTAAATAATGCTTAAAACTATCTAAACCATATCTTTCAGTTGAAAATGGGCCATAAAATAATTCAAAAAAATTTCCTGAATAAGTGGTGTATTTCCATATTATAGAAGGAAAAACTACTAAGCAATATGTTAAAAAAATTATAAATAAAACTGTAATTATTTTTTTTAAACTCAAATATTTTAATAAAAGAATTAATAATAAGATAGCACAACTTAATATAAATGAAAATTTAACAGTAATTGATGAGATTAAAATTATCGAAACCAAAAAAATTTTTTTAAAATCATTAATTGTCATTGTCCGTGTTTTATTGAAATTACTAAAAAAGATTAAACAAAAAGCAAATGCACTTGAGCAAATTGTAAATAATTGCGGCTTTGCTGATGATATAAAGAAAATTAATACTGGAGAGGAAATTATTAGTAAATAAAAAAAATATGGTGATTTATATTTTTTTAAAACACCTATAAGAGATATTAAACCTGAAAATTGCAAAATTGATCCAAATTGTTCAGAACCAATCAGGAGTCCGAGAGCAATAAACATTTCTCCAGATCCTGATAAATAAGATGAATGAAAATTTGTTAAATACTCTGGAAACATTCCATTTTTAATGAGGTATTTGGCTGTAAATAAATGGTAATCTAAAGAGTCAGCATTTGTTACAGGTGCGAAACTTAATAATAATAATCCAATAAAAATTAAAATAAATAATATATAATTCAGATCTTTATGAAAAAAAAAATTAATATTTTTTTTTAAAAAAAATTCTTTTGCTAAAAATATAATATTAATAAACCCAAATATATAAACTCCATAAGAAAAAAATCTCAATATGTATGATGAACTCTCAAAAAATAAACAAATAGGATATAAAATAATGCTCGAAAAAATAATAGCTATTAAAATATTTTGATAATCATTTTGGGAAATTTCTTTTACTATTGATGAAATTTTAAGAGTTTTTTGAAGATTTTTTCCAAAGAAATAAAATCCTATAATTAATATTATACCATTCAATAAACTGATTATGGGTATTTCTAAATTTGTATGATATATTGGTTCCACTTAATTTAATCTTGTCTTTCTATTAAATAATCTTCTAATACTAAGATATCCATTCTTGTTCTAAGAAAGCAAGCTAATGCTTCGGATGGCATACATACGATAGGTTCATTTTCATTAAATGAAGTATTAAGCAACATAGGTATACCTGTGAGTTTGTTAAAATAGTTTATCAAATTGTAATAATTTAAATTTAATTCTTTTGATACTGTTTGAAGCCTACCAGTCCCATCTACATGTGTAACTGCAGGAATTAAATTCCTTTTTTCTATTTTTATTTGGTAAACTTTTGACATAAATGGCACTTCATCGTCTATATCAAACCAATCCTTAACTGTTTCTTTAAGTATTGAAGGTGCAAATGGCCTAAAGCTTTCTCTTCTTTTGATTTTCAAATTTAATATTTCTCTAATATTTTTAGAACGCGGGTCTGCTAGAATTGACCTATTCCCTAAAGCTCTAGGACCAAACTCCATTTTACCATTGAAAAAACCTACTATTTTTTTATTTGAAATTTTTTTTGCTAATTCTCTTAATAAGTCATCTTTATTTTCTACAAATCTTACTTTAATATTTTTATTAAGAAAAATACTATTTTTTTCATTTAGTAATTTTTCTATTTCACTGTTTTTGTATGATGATCCTAAATAAGGATTATTTATAGAATTTGTATCTAATGTTTTACTCAATTTTTTTAATGCAAGTATTGCAGAACCAATTGCTCCGCCTGAGTCTCCTGGTGCATGATTGATGTATACTTTCTCATATGGTGTGTTGTCAATGATCTTCCCATTAGCAACAGAGTTCATTGCACATCCACCTGATAAACAAATATTTTTGCTGGGATTAAGAATATGTAAATCATTTAATATTTTAAGTAATATTTCTTCGTAAATTTTTTGTGTAGAAGCAGCTATATCTTTATGCTTTTGTGTTAGTTCTTCTTCTTTTAATCTTTCGTCTCCGAGCAATGTAGATAATTTTTTACTATAAACATTTCCTATTGTTGGTTCCCCATCTAGCCAACTCATCTCGACACCGTCGCTGTGATGAATAAAATAATCTAGATTTAACTTAAAAAGACCATTTTTTTTATAATTAACAATTTGCTTTATTTTTTCTTTATATATTGGTTTACCATAAGGCGCTAATCCCATAACTTTATATTCATCGCCATATTTTTTAAAACCAAGGTACTGAGTTATTGCTGTATAAAAAAGGCCAAGAGAATGAGGGAACTTTACTTCTTTAAAAACTTTTAAATTATTTCCATCGAAATAACCTGTAGTAGTACTTAAAAAATCTCCAAATCCATCTATTGTAATAAAGTTAGAATTACTAAATTCTGATGGAAAAACACTGCTTGCAGCATGGGATAAGTGATGGTCAAAATGAATTATTTTTTTCTTTAAAATATTCGGTTTAATTTGAAAATATTTTTCAAATTGTTTTTCTATAGAGGTAATATTTTTGAAATTTTTTATTCTATTATAAAAATTTTTAATCTTTAGTTTATTTTTAATTGCATAAAGTAATTTATCTAAAATTCTTTTTTTAGGATTTCTATTTAAAGTTATGAAGCCAACATCATCTAAAGAAATTTTTTCATTTTCTAGACAATATCTTATAGCATTTATGGGAAAACCTGCCGCGTGTTTAATTCTTGTAAATCTTTCTTCTTCAGCAGCAAATAATAATTTTCCATCTTTAAACAAACATGCGGATGCATCACCATGATAAACATTTAAGCCAATTATATACATAATAAATCTTTACTGGATTATTTTTTTTTAATTTTTTTTAAAAGAAAATATTTTAACTTTAATATATTGTTGAGCAAAGTTTTTGAAATAAAAAATTTTATTATTTTTGAAAGAAATAAGTAAATAAAATCAAAGATTATCCTCCATCTTGACAGGGTTAGCATTTTATTATCTCTAAGAATATTAAAATTTTCTTTAAAAACTTTAAACCTTCTTGTGTCTGACAATCCACCAGATTCAACTTGGGTAATTATCATATTAACTTTAAAAAAAATTTTTTTTTGCTTATACAGTCTTAAGAATAAATCAAAATCTGAAGAAATCTTATATTTAAGATTAAATAGATTATCTTTAAGTATAGTTGTTTTAGTAAATGATGATTGATGACAAAAAGGTATTTGGCGTGTTTTACTATTAAAGATTTTGGAGATTGAAGTATATTTTATTTGATTATTTTTAATAATTGTGTCTGCATGAATTACATCATTATTTTCATTTTTAAATATTTTTGAAAAATTTAAAAGAATTTTTTCGTTTTCAAATATATCTCCAGAATTTAAAAAAATAGTCCAAATACCCTCTGCTAATTTAATACCTTTATTCATTGCATCATAAATACCCGTATCTTTTTCTATTAAGTATTTATTTAAAATATCTTTATTTTTATGAATTGTTTCAATGGAACCATCTTTGCTAATTCCATCTATCACTATAACCTCGAATTCATTATATATCTGTTCTCTTATAGAATTAATTGTCGATTTAAGCTTTAGATTTGTATCTAAGTTCACTACAATGATTGAAATAACTATTTTATTTTTCTCATTCACAATTTAATTCTTAAAATTTACGATTTAATTATTTTTTTTTATCAAAAATTTACTTCCGTAATTAAATGGTAGCTCTATCACGGAACATTTCATATTGTTATATGATTTATTTAAATATTTTTTGATATGACCCTCATCAAAATAAAATTGAATTTTAGCATTCATAGCCTGTTTCGGCTTGCAAGGATCCGAATATCTATAATTAATATTAATAAAATTCATCGATATAAAAAAACTAATAATATTGAATAATATAATAATATATAAATACTCTTTTTTAGACAACTCAGTAATGATTAAATACACAAAAATTGTGACTATAGATATTATGGCTGTTTTAGTTGGTAATAAAAAAAATAATAATAAATTTGACAAAATTATAATAATTTCAGTTTTGTATCTAAATATTTTTTGAAATTCATTATCTTTAAATAATTTAAAAGATATCCACATAATCACTAATGCTGGAATTAATCCAAAACTAAAAATAATTTTATAAAAAAATCTTGAAATCTGTGCAAAACCCAACTCAAGATTTGCCGAATGATCAAACCTTATACCGCCTAAGGTTTTAATTTCATTAAAAGAATTATAAGAAAAATTAATACTTATTAAAAATGGTAAATAAAATAAACCACCTATGAAAAAAATTAAAAATAAGTTTTTAAATAAAATTTGGTATTGTATTTTTTGATAGAAAACTAGATATATTATAATAAATAAAGCAAAATTTATTCGGCAGCCCAAACAGATGCCAAAAAAAATTGACATCAAAATATATTCTTTTTTAACTGAAAAAAAACATCCTAAAGAAAAAAAGAATAGAGAAATTGGATAATCAATTATATTTAAATTGTCAAAAACTAAAATTGGATTTGTAAAACAAAGAAGAATAAAAATTTTAAAATTTAAATTATTTTTTTCTATTTTTTTAAAGGCAATAAAAAATATAATGATAGAAAGAGAGAAAATTATAGCTATAATCAAACTTGTAATCTTGTCTCCAAGAAAAAAAATTGAGCCACCTAATAAAATTTCAGATACTGGAAAACCAAATGTTCTAGATCGATAATACTTGCCCTCTTCTATAATTCTAATAAAAGTATCCACTTGAGAAAAAGTATCGTGATCAGAACCATAGTAATTATTTTGCGAAATATAGAGAAAAAATATTGAACAAATCAAAATTAACAAATTAAGGATATTTTGTTCTATTTTATTTAGATTCATAATATATATTCAATATATATGATTTTAAAACTTATAGAAAATATTATTAATTAAAGAATAAAAAATACTTACATATATGAAGATCTGTTTAATTCCTGCCAGAAAAGGATCACAAAGAATTAAAAATAAAAACATAAAAATATTTAATGGTAAGCCCTTAATTAGTTACACAATTCAAATTATAAAAAAGACAAAAATTTTTGATAAAATAATAGTTTCAACAAATTGTGATAAAACTGCCAGAATAGCAAGATCATACGGGGCAGAAGTCCCCTTTAAAAGACCTACATATTTATCTAACTCAAAAGCAACTGATATAGATGTACTTAAACATTTTATCTCATTCGCAAATAATAATAAAATGACTCTTGACTATATCTGTTATACTTATGCAACAAACCCTCTACTTAAAAAGTCAATTATCAAAAAAACATTAGATATATTAATAAAAAATGATGTTCAAAAAGTTTTAACTATTTCTAAGTTTGAGTACCCTATACAACGAGCATTAAAAAAAGGTAATGATGGTCAAATATCATTTAGAGAACCTGAATTTAAAAATGCAACATCGCAAAAACTACAAACTTTTTATCAAGATGCCTGTCAATGCTATTGGTACAATTTAAATAAGATTAAAAATTTCAATAAATTTGAGAAATTTAGCACGCTAGGTTACGAGTTAAAAAATCTTGAATTTGTTGATTTAAATGACAATGAAGACTTGGATAAGTTAAATTTTTTATTTAAATTAAATAAAAATAAGATTAGAAATTAACTATTCAAAACTTTTTCATAGATTTTGATCGTTTTTTCTGCACATTGCCTCCAGGTAAAAAAATTTTTTCTTTTAATTCCTGAATTCACTAATTCATCTGTCATGGTCTTATCATTTAATATTTTTTCAATTTTTAAAGAGATGTCATCAATACTATTTGGATTAAAATATAAACATGCATCATTAAAAATCTCTCTAAAAATATTTATATCTGAAGCGGCTACAGGACAGTATTGGGACATAGCCTCAAGTGGGGGTATACCAAATCCTTCTTCAAATGATGGATAAACTAATAGTGAGGCATTTTTGTATAAATTTTTTAAAATTATTTCGTCCCCATTTAAAAAGTGAATTTTTTTTAAATCAATACCTAGTTTTTTAATTTCAACTAATGTATTTTTTTTAACTCTTTCTCCACCAAAAACTACTACATCAAAAAGTTCATTAACATTTTTATTTATAGAGTATGATTTTATAAAATTATCAAAATTTTTATAACCCTGTCTACTACCAACATAAAGTATATAATTTTTCTTTATTACCGCTTCTATATCTGGAATATTTTCTAAATGATCAGCGCCCAGATGTACAACACTTATTTTTTCATTTGGAAGGTTAAATCTTTCCATGAGATTTTTTTTTGTATTGTTCGAAATACAAATAATGTGATCAACATATTCACAAGCTTGTTTTTTTTCTTTGGTTGTATCATCTTTATAAAAATAATGTGGATATTGCTCATGCACCATGTCATAAACAGTTAAAATATATTTTGAATTTTTATTTTTTTGATTTCTTATTTTATAATAAGTAAAATGAATAATGTCTGGCTGGAAATTTTTTTTTTTAAAATCAAATAAGTAATTATTCACATAATAATTTAATTTTAGTTTATTCAAGTTAATTTTAAAACCTTTTACAATATGTTTTGGCAAAGAATCTATATAATTATTAATGTATAGAGGGGCGAATACTTCTATATTATTTTCTTTATTGTTTTTTAAATTGTTAATTAAATTGTAAAAATAATTAGATATACCTCCAAATTTTTGAATATAAAAAATTTGGTGATCATATAAAATTTTCATTAATTAAACTTCTTCAGCTTCCATCTTTTCTAATATTCTTATTTCTTCTTCTTTGGAAGAATATAATAATTTATCACTTTCATCTCTTGCTTCTCTAAATTTTCCTTCACGAAAACATTCGGAAATTTTAACTTCTTTAATCACATCGTTGAGTAGTTTTTTTTTAACAAAAAATGCATTATTGCCTGCTAAATTTGTGGCTACCAGTTTCATACCTTTTTTCTCGCCTAATTTAACCAGTGCTTTGAGTGAAGCTCCATAATAAACCATTGATGAATGAGCAATCTTTCTATCAAAATTTGGATTATATGGAATTGTTAGACTTTTCTCACTTCCAAACCTATAATTATATTCGATCACCACTATTTCTGGATCTAAAATATCTAAATTTTTCCAAACCCAATAATCATTACCATCAATATCAATTGATAATAGGCCAATTGGCTTTTTAAAATTGTTCCTTTCTATCAATTCATTAATGTTTTCTGCTGTTATTTTTGCTGTTACTGCTTTTAGATCGTGTTTCCAATAATAATAATGTTTTTTGATATCAGAAATATTTTTTTCACTCATATCAAATATTAAACCTGACCAATTATTATTCATCATTAAAAATCTAGTGTTAGACTCTAAATAATTTTCAACACCAAATTCTATAAATGTTTTTTTTTCAATTGCCAAATTATTAGTTAAATAATTAATTATTCCATCTTCACCCCATTGTGAAAAAGCACTAAACTCAAAATCATTAATATTATGAGATTTAAAATTTTGAGAATTAATTAATTTTTTTGCGTTTAAAATTATAGATCTATCTAGAGGTTCTAAATTTTTATTTTTAATTTTATGAAAAAAGGGATTTAAAAGAAATCTAAAAATTGACTTTAAAAAAAATTTCATGATACAAAATTATCTCCTTTAATAGTTTTTTTTAATATATCTTTAGCTTTTTCTTTAATAATTTTTGATTTATTTATATAAAAATTATAATTTAATCTTGTTAAATCTATTCTTTTATATTTATTATTGTTTTTAAAAATTTTTTTTCTTTCTTTAATGAATGATTCAGTATCTTTTATTCTAGATTTATAATTTTTTTTAATTAAATAATTTCCTATCAACAAATAATCAATATCCATTTGATTAAATGAATTAATAGCATCATCAATTGTTTCAACTATTGCTTCTCCACCAATATTAAAACTTGTATTAATCATAACAGGAATATTTGTAATTTTTTTATATTCTTGTAATATTTTATAAAAAACATAATTAGATTTATCTACAACTTGAACTCTAGCCGTATTATCGTTATGAACAACACCTTGAATTTTTTTTCTTTTATTTTTTAAAGTATTACAAATAAATAACATAAAATATGAGTCATTTTTCAAATCAAAATATTCTTTATAATTTTTTTTTAAAACAATGGGAGCAAATGGTCTAAAAGGTTCTCTAAGCTTTATTTTCAAATTTAAGTCTTCTTTTATTTTGGGATTAGTAGCATTAGCAATAATAGACCTATTTCCCAAAGCTCTTGGACCAAACTCACTTTTACCATTATAAATTGCTACTACCTTATTATCATTTATTGCAGTAGCTATAAACTTATAAATTTTCTTTTCATTTAAAATTTCTAAATTTTTATGTAATTTTTTAATAATATAATTTTTATTATTTAAATTTATATCCTCAGATCCAAAAAAAGAATGATCAATTTTTTTACGATACCTATATTTTTGTTTTTTTAAAATTAGTGATTGTGCTGCTCCTACAGCCGTTCCATCATCGCCAGATGCAGAAAAAACATAAACATTTTTATATTTTGATTTTTCTAAAATTTTATTATTCATCAAACCATTTAAAGCGCATCCACCTGAGATACACAAATTAGGTAGATTACTTTTTTTCTTTGCAAAATTTGCTATTTTTAAACCTAAATTTTCAATAAGAGTTTGTGCAGATTTAGCAAGATCAAAATGTTTTTGTTTAAATTCTTCTTTTTTAATTCTTCCAAATTTATCTAAAAATTTTTTAGTAAAATAAAGTAATTCATATTTAGTATTAGAATAATTTTTTACTTTTAAATAACTATTAGATTTAAAAATTATATTTCCATTACTATTTAGATGAAAACAATCTTTAAAATATTTTAAATATTTATTCTTGCCATAAGCAGACATTCCCATAACTTTAAATTCATCTCCTATTTTGTAATTTAATGTGAATGTAATTAATTGATAAAAATAACCTAAGCTAACTGGCCAAGACGTTTTTGCTATTTCATGTATTTGATTTCTATTTGCTTTAAAAATTGTAATTGTATCATTTTCTCCTTTGCCATCCATAACAATTATATTGGAATTTTTATAACCAGAATTGAAATAAGCGCTTACTGCGTGAGCTATATGATGTCTTACAAATGTTATTTTTAATTGAGGAAAATTTTTTTTTATTAATAATCTTACTTTTTTATATTTTACAAAAGAATTAAAATAAAAAGTTAACAAATCATAAATTTTTTCTTTTTCATTAAAAGTTAAATTTATATTATTTTTGTGAAAAAAATTATTAATAAATTTATAATTAAATAATTTATTAAAAAATTGAGAATGTTTTTTATTTTTCAAAAATTTTATAAATTTTTTTCTAAGTTTTACATTTTTTATCGTTTTACTTATTAAGGCATCAAAAGAACTATCAAAGAAAAAATCTGGGTCGTACGCGATAACAAGATGATCTACTTTAATTTTTTTTTGCTTAGCAATATTTATACATTTATTTATTGTATAAAAAGGAATATGTGAATCGCTTTTAATATTTGAAAATCTTTCCTCAGCTGAGGCAAATAGTATGCTGCCTTTATCATCAATTAAACAGCTTGCCGAATCATGAACAAAAGAACTTATGCCAATAATCCCCTTTTTTATGTATTTCATTGATAATATGTTTCAATAATATGTTTAATTATGTGTTTGGGCAATTTATAAATATTAAGTTTATAATTAAAATAAAATAATCCAAATAAAATAATAATGAAAACTTGTGTAATTATTCCAGCAAGAACTAAATCACGCAGAATTCCAAATAAACCACTATTGAAAGTTAATGATAAAGAATTTTTATTATTAAGAACCTTTAAAAAAATAATTAAAGATTTTCCAAAATCGGATGTTTATATCGCAACAGATAGTAAAAAAGTTGCGCAAGCAATGGAAAAATATACAAAAAAAACAATTTTAATAAAAAAAAATTGTTTAAATGGTTCTGAAAGATCCAGTCTTGCTTTAAGAAAAATTAGAATAAAATATGATTACTGCATAATAACGTCTTGTGATATGCCATTTTTAAACGGTAAAATACTGAATGTTTTAATAAAAAAAACTAAGTTAAAAAAAAATTTTGACGGAATTACTGTTCACTCAAAGATTATTAATAAAAATGTTTTGAAGAACAAAAGTATAGCAAAAATTCTTTTAAAGAAAGATCGTATCATCAATTTTACACGTTCAAAAATTTTAATTAATAGAAAAAATGTTTTTACTCATCATGGATTAGTTCTTCTAAAAAGAAAAATATTACTAAAATATTCTGAACTTAAAAATACACCCCTTCAATTAAAAGAGGACAATGAATGGCTAAAATTAATTGAAAATGGATATAAAATTTATTCATATCCAAATAAATTTATTAAACCTGAAATAAATACAAAAGTTGATTTAAAAAAATATTTTCCATTAAAGTTTAAATATTTAAAAAATATTAAAAAATTAGAGTATTTTAAGAAATAGTTTTTAAATTAATTTATTTTTTTATCTTATAAAAACAAGTTATGTATTCTTTCGTATTTTCACCTGGTTTATAAATTAAATTTTTATAATATTTGAAATAATCATCATTAGCGTATTTTTTTTTATTTAACATTTCTATTATAGTAACTTCTTTAAATTCCTTTTTTAATTTAGTTAATAATTCTTTATAAAAAAAATCACACCTATTGTCTTTTAATTTAATTTTTTTTAGACCTGCTTTGACTCTTATAATATTAATATAATCTAGATTTAGATATTTATATTTCATGTGACCATCATCAAGACCTATAAAAAAAGAATTTGATGAAATTTGATTAAATAAATCAACCTCGTTAAATAAGTGATTTAGACTATGACTCGAATCAAAAAAACCAAAATCAAATTTTTTATTAAATTCTTTTAATGAAATTATACCTGAATATTTACATAAACTATCACTAGCAATTGGGGTCCAATATTCACTTACATTAATTTTTAATTTATCTGCTATGGTTTCATGTATTATTTGATTAATTAAAGATATTTTATCTTGACTTTGTTCAAATGAAAAAAATTTTTTTTTTTTTGCAATTGCCCCTAAAAACATTGCAATCGTTGAAACTCCAGCGCCTGTTTCAAGCATATAATTATTTTTATTTGTTTTTTTAGTTAAATTTAAAAGAGAAATAGCAGTTTTATCAGGAATACAATTTAGATGTTTTGGCAGCAATTTCTTAATTTTTAATAACAAATTAATTAAGTTAATTTTGTTTCCAGAAAATAACTTATAGTTATACATAGAACTACTAATACCGATTTTAATAGCATTGAAAAGAAATAAATTTTATTAAAATTCTAAAAATAAACTATTTAAATATTTATCGATTTTTTTTTTCCTAAATAAAGATTTTATATTTCTGTACTTTTGGAATGGTATCTTTGGACTACGTCTACTAGGCACAATTGAAAACATGTAACAAAGTATTAATCTTTTTTTTTCTAAAGGAACATTTCCACGATGTATAGCAAATGTATTTTCAATAAAAGTTTTTCCAGATTTTCCGCTTATTTTTACAATATCTTTTTTATTAAAATTACTTCTAATTTCATCTATTGAGTATCTTCTTCTGCTATAAAGTTTATTTTTTCTATGTGATGATTTAATAACCTCATGAGAACCATTTCTTGATCCAGTATCTGTTAAATAAACAAAAACTTTAACAAAATTGAAATTTTCGTAATCTCTGTGAAACATCTGTGGACCGACAGATTTTTTTCTTTTTGGAAAAGACCACCAACACCAAATCCAATCTAATTTATATTTTTTACCAAAATATCCTCTTAATATCTTATGAAGTTTCTCGTCATTTGCTCTATCTAAAATATGTGGACAATTTAATAATGTTTCTGTTTCTAAATATCCCATTGAAGCATCTTTAGGTACATTTTTTAAAGTGAATTTTTTTTCTCCAGTATAAATACTTATCAGTTTTTTGTTTTTAATATATTTTACAATTTCCTTAATTTGCTTTTGCGAAAAAATATTATCTATTATTGTGAATGAATTTTTTTTTATATTTTCAGAATGATTTATTTTTTTTGTATTCAAAGATTTGAAAAATTGTTTCTCAACATATTTAAAAAATTCTCGCAATGAAGGATAAATAATTATCCTTTGAAAATCTCTATATAGTTGACGAAAAATTTTAATAAAAAAAACTTTTAAAATCTTATTTGGATTTTTTTTTAGTTGTTCAGACAAGTCCAATGCAAGTGACTCCTCTTCATGTAAAAATGTTGTTAAATAATTAAACATATTTTCTTAGCTAAGTTCTCCCATAAATCTTTTCATCTGATTCATATGCCCCGTTTTTTTGTCTGCTATCAGGTTATTGCTTATAAATTTGTTCATCTGTTTTCTATTTTTTAATATTTTTTTTTCTAATTGTAGTTTGTTTGCATATTTATCACTTTCTATATCAAATGTTTCTAGATTTAGTTCTTTTTTAATTGAAACAATTTTATCTTTCACTAAATTTCCCCAAAATTGAGAATTTGAAATTATAAAATCTTTCTTGTAGTAAATAACTAAATTAATTAATGTAGTTGCTGAAACGATTGATAAAAAAGAATTTAATATATAATACTCTGCTTTTCCTGTTGATATTATAAATCTTCTATCAAATTTATTAAAATATGCTGGGTAGTTAGATTTGGGATGCTTGCAAAATACCAATTTTTTGTTGAATTTTTTTTCAATATTTTCTAAAGATTTGTAAAGATTGTCGTAAAATACCCTTCTTTTTTTTGAAAACATGTATAATTCTTTAGTGGTAATATCTGGGTGATCATATCCTGAGTCAATATAAACAATATATTTCTTAGAAATTTTTACTGGTTTTTCTAGTTTTTCGTGAAGTTGACTATTAATTCTTATAATCTTTTTAAAAAATGCAATTTTTTTTGATGAAAAAATATTTAAGAATTTTTTTTCTTGCCTGCTCTTAATTTTATTAATTCTATTTTGACTTGACTCAAAGTAATAATCAATTTTAGGTGTTAAATTCAATAATGATAAAATTCTAAAAAAATAATAATTTGTTCTATATGTCAACAATACAAAAATTTTATATAATAGACTCAAATTAGCTTCTTTATAACTTTGAGGAAAATAACCCAGATTCATAATTTCTATCACTTTAAAGTTAAGCTTTTTAATTATTCTTAGAATTAAAATTTGTTTTATTTTTTGATTTATTAAACCAAAACAATAAATTTTTTTACCATAACAAAACTTTTTGAAATTATATAAATTTTCTACCTTTAAATATTTAATATTTTTAATTGAAAAATTACTTTTATTAAAACTTTCTCCAAAATAATACTTGCTAAAATCTAACAAAAATAAATCGGAATCTTCTGGGGTAATCTTTTTTAGGTAATTAAGATATCTTGTTAAATCACTTTGTTTTTTTTTTGTGTATTTAGTAAATACAACATAAAAAAATATTTTCTTTTTCATTGTATATATTAATTAAAATTATTATTTCAGAAATATCTTAAAAGGATTTTCTCTTGTCCAAAATTGTACGGACTCTCTTACAGAGCCGTTTTCTGCGTCACCCCTCCTGTGTAATCCATGAGCATTTGCAACAACTAATGTATTTTTTGGAACAATAGCTTTGATGCTTTTTTTATTATAGTTATCCCTGATTTTATCATTATCACCCTCTTCTATTCTAAAAGATGGTTCAGTGATAATTTTTAAAGCATAGATTATAGAATACCACCACTCTGAAAAAAATCTTTTAATACTAAAGTTATGACTATATGGAACAAGGTGAAATGGTCCCTGTTCCTCTTTAACATCTTTTAAAAACAACCAGGCTTTGAAAGTATTATGAAATGTATCGTAATGGAAATCTCTGTTGTTATCATGAATTTTATTGTTGTGAACTTTTATTCTTTCTAATCTACAAAAAATTTCAATATTATTTTTCAGTTCACAATTTGAAAAAATATGTTTTATGGCTAAATTATCCTTTAAACTATATAGAGCTGGATATTTATCCTTCACTGAATCGTCTATCATCAAAGTTCTATGCTCTATGGCCTCCAAAAGATCCTTGCTGTCATTGTAGGATTCCTTTTCTATAATAACATTAGGCTCAAATATTGCCTCGTCGAATTCTTTTTTAATTTTAGTAAAATCCTCATCCGACAAGAAATTTCTCTTGTCGGCATATCCTTTTTTAATCACCTCTGATGATATATTTTCCTGATCATTTTTATTTTTTTTATTAAAAATATTATTTTTTAACCAATACAAAGTTTTACTTAACACATATCTGAATGGTTGAGATCCTAAAATGTTTAATGGAACAGAATTTAAACATTTTTGATGTGAAAAAATTGACAATTTCATAAATTATTAGATGCTTTTTAACAAATTTTAAGATTGGTTTAAAGATGATTGTTATGGCAAAAGCTCAAGCGAATAATTCAAATCTACTAACCTTCTTTCCTTGGAAAAAATAAATTCTTTATAAATTTTAATTTTTTTATCATGCAAATTTTGTGAATAGTTATCCATGAAATTAGTGACAACCTTAAAAGTATTCCAATCATTTAAATCAATATTCATATTTTTAAAAAAATAATACTCAATTAAATGATGCATGCCATAACATTCATAAATTTCTTTGTTAATATTCTTTTTTACTTTTAGATTTCTTAGATTATAAATTATTTTTTTATAATCTCTTTTAGATTTTGCTGTTTTACTAAAATTATAACCCTCATGCGGGTTGGGACCTGCATTGACTACAGGAATATTAAATAAAGGGTATTCATGAGCAACACTTCCGTAAACTGTTAATACAACATCGATACCAACTTCATTGATAAGATAGTTATGGGTATCATATTTTTTTAAAAGATTAAATTTTGGGTATTTTTTCAAAATGCTTTTAAAATGTTCAATATTTCTGTCATATAGAGCTGGATGAATTTTAATAAACCAATTATATTTTTTTAATTTCTTTTTTTTACTTAAATTTCCTAAAAAATTTAACCATTCTTTAAAATCATAAAAAATAAAATTTCCATAAACGTGCGGTGCATCCATAAAACAATGAGCGGCTACTAACAAATTTAATTTTTCTTTATTCTTTTTTAGTTTTGGTTTCATTTTGGTTGACGAAAAAACAGGGTCAATTTTTCTGGCAAATTTATATCTAAAATCTGGTCTACCATTAATCCTTCTATCAATATTACGTTTTGAGTCATTAATAATTTTTGTTTTAAAACTTTTTTTCTCTCTTTTGAATTGTCTTCGATAATCGTGTTGATTTGCCCATTTTATAAATTTATTTTTTGTTAATTTGTAATGAGAGTGAGGTCCAATTACATATACAGGAATTTTAAAAGATATACCAATTCTAGCAATTAAACCCATGATATAAACGCTATGAGAAGTTACAATAGATTTGACTTTATTTTTTTTTATATAATTTTCCCAAAATAATATTAACTCTATACACTCCTTAAAAAATAATTTGAACTTTTTTGATTTAATATCAATGGTTGGTAAATTATTTCTTGCCAGGAACTCGTCATAAATCAAATCTCCTATTTGGATATCCTTATATTTTAAATCTACTAATTTTTTATTTGAATTTAATTTGTTATAAATTTTTAGATAAAAACTTTCATTAATTTCTTTTCTTTTAGGCACAATAATGCCATTGGAAAAACTTTTATAAATTTCTAAATTGCTAAAAATATTAATATTTTTAAATAAAAAAATTATTTTATTCTTAAAATTTAAAAAAAAAGAAGGATAATAAATTATAACTCTTGCATCATGTATTTTTGATAATGTGTGAGCAAAAAAAGAGCCACTTACACCAAATGATTTCATATCAAAAAATTCTACAAGAATTATATGTTTTTTTGGTTCTTTTTGTCTTAATTTTGACTTATTAAATTTTAAATATTTTAGATAAGTAAGTAATTTCTTTATCATCGACAACTGGAATAACGTTATATAATAGTGGATATATAAATAATTTTATGAACTTAAACAACAAAACAATCTTAATTACTGGAGGAACCGGTTCGTTTGGTAAAAATTTTGTTAAATATTTGACACAAAAACACTCTAATTTAAAAAAAATTATAATATTTAGTAGAGACGAATTAAAACAATACGAAATGAAGAAGTTTTATGAAAAGAACAAAATTTTTCATAAGTTAAGATTTTTTTTAGGTGATGTCAGAGATTACGAGAGGCTGTTGATTGCATTTAAAAATGTTGATATTATTATTCATGCTGCTGCACTCAAACAAGTAGACACGGCAGAGTATAATCCTGGCGAGTTTATAAAAACAAATATAATTGGGGGTCAAAATGTTATTCAAGCATCCTTTTATAATAATGTTTCAAAAATTATTGCTCTTTCAACTGATAAGGCATCATCTCCGATAAATTTATATGGAGCAACAAAATTATGCAGTGATAAATTATTTACGTCTGCAAACCATTTTTATGGCCAAAAAAAATTTTCAGTGGTTAGATATGGAAATGTAGCTGGGTCCAGAGGTTCTGTAATTCCTCTTTTCCTATCTCAGAAAAATAAAAATGTTTTCAATATTACTCATCAAGATATGACAAGGTTTAATATTTCTTTAAAAGAAAGTATTGATTTAGTAATGTGGTCTATTAAAAATTCTTATGGTGGAGAAATAGTTGTTCCTAAGCTCCCGTCTTACAAAATAACAGATCTTGCTAAAGCCATAAGTGAAAAAGCAAAAATTAAAATAATTGGAGTTAGAGAAGGAGAAAAAATCCACGAAGAAATGGTTTCTAGCAGTGAAAGTATAAATACACTAGACATTGGCAATAAATACATAATATTACCTTATGATAAAAAAAAAATAAAAGAATATTATATTAAAAAATTTAAGGCAAAAACAGTCAAGTATAATTTTAGTTACAGTTCAGGTAACAATTCAAAATTTCTTAAAAAAAATGATTTAAAAATAATTATTAAGAAAATATCAAATTACTAATTATTTTGTGAAAATTTTATTGCTAGGTTCTTCAGGTTTTTTAGGTAACTATATTTATAATCAGTTAAATAAAAAATTTAATATATATACAAATGGTAGAAAAAAAAGAAAGAAAGAACTTACAAATTATATAATTTTAGAAAAGTTAATTATAAAAATTAAACCAGATGTACTTATAAATACATCTGGATTAACAAACATAGATATATGTGAAAAAAAACCAAATAAATCAAAAAAAATTAACTTAAATTTATTAAAAAACATCTTTTTGATTAAAAAAAAATATAATTTAGGTTTCAAATTAATACATTTCTCAACAGATCAAATGTATTCTCCAAAGAAAAATATACAAAATACCGAAAAAAATAAAACAAAATCACTTAATACTTATGTTCGTCATAAGCTAAAAGCTGAAAAAATTTGTCTTAAAAATAATTCGATTGTTTTTAGATTAAATCTAATTGGAAAATCTTATGCCTCTAAAAAAAGTCTGACTGATATGGTGTATCAAAATTTACTCAGAAAATTGAAAATTGTTGGATTTGTTGACTCATTTTACAGTCCTTTGTCTGTAAATACAGTTTCTGAAATAATTGAAAAAATAATTCTTAAAAAAAAAAACCACATTTCCGGTTTGTTTAATCTAGGAAGCAAAAATGGGATATCTAAATATGATTTAATTGTATACTTCTCGAAAAAAATTAAACTTTTTGATAAAAACTTAATTAAAAAAGGTAAAATCAACGCATTTTGTAAAACAAAAAGATCAAAATATAATAGATTAAATAATCAAAAATTTATTAAAAAATTTAATATGAATTTACCTACAACAAAATCTGAAATTAATAAAATAGCAAAATATTATGAAAAAAATTAAAATTGGAAATAAAATCATATCACTAAATCATCCCACATATTTTATAGCTGATATAGCTTCAAATCATGACGGTTCACTTTCAAAAGCAAAGGAGTTAATTCATATGGCTGCAGAGAGTGGGGCAGATGCTGCCAAATTTCAGAATTTTTACGCAAAAACGTTAGTTTCTGATTTTGGATTTAAAAATTTAAAAAAAATTAATTCACATCAGAATAAATGGAAAAAATCTGTTTATGAAACCTATAAAGAAAATGAGGTATCTTTAAAATGGACTAGTGAGCTTGCAAAAACTTGTAAAATAAAAAAAATAGAGTACATGACAGCATCCTATGATATGTCGATAAACTCTTATCTTAATAGATTTCTTAGAGCTTGGAAAGTTGGATCAGGAGACATTACTTGGCATGATCACATAATAAAAATGGCCCAGACAAAAAAACCTATAATTGTTGCAACTGGAGCTTCAAGGATGGATGAAATTGAAAAAATTTATAATAAAATTATAAAAGTAAATAAAAATTTAATTTTAATGCAATGTAATACAAATTATACAAATAAAAAAAATAATTTTAATTATATTAATTTAAACGTTTTAAATTCATTTAAAAATAAATTCAAAAATGCAATACTTGGTTTATCAGACCATACCTATGGTCATGAAACAGTTTTAGGTGCGATAACTCTTGGTGCAAGAGTAATTGAAAAACATTTTACAGACTCAAATAAAAGGAATGGACCAGATCATAAGTTTTCAATGAATCCAAAAACCTGGAGAGAAATGATAGTTGCATCCAGAACACTTGAAATGGCTTTAGGAAAAAGCATCAAAAAAGTTGAAATGAATGAACAAGAAACCATAATTTTACAAAGAAGATCAATAAGAGCAAAAAAAGATATTAAAAAAAATCAATTAATTACAAAAAAAAACTTTGAGTTTTTGAGGCCCTGTCCTAAAGATGCCATGCCTGTGTATAATTTTTATAAAATTTTAAATAAAAAAAGCAAATCATTTATCAAAAAAGGTGATTATATTAAAAAATAAAAAAAGGTAATGAAAGAAATTATATTCTTAATACCTGCATTTAATGAAGAAAAAAATTTAAAAAGAGTTATCCTTCAATTCAAGAAACAAGGTAGAATTCTTGTAGTAGATGATGGATCAAAGGATAAAACAAAAAAAATTGCAAAACATTTTGCAGACTATTATTTAAAAAATAGAAAAAATAAAGGATATGATTATTCCCTGCAAAGAGGTCTTAAATATATATCAAGAAAATTAAATTTTTTTAAATATGTTGTCACTGTAGATGGTGATGGACAACATAGATCTGGCCAGGTTCCTAGAATCATAAGAAATTTGAACAATTATGACGTAATTGTTGGAAGTAGAAATTTTTTTAATAGACCAATTGAAAAAAAAATTTCAGCTTTAAGTAAATCAAAATTTAGTATTGTAGACCCATTATCAGGAATGAAAGGTTATAGGGTTAAAATTTTAAGAAAAAATCTTCCAAAAATTAGAAAAAATATAAATTACTATGGAATGTTTTTTTTTGAATGGATTAATTATCTACGAATTAAAAGCATAAAAATTACAGTTAATAAAAAAAATAAAAAATCTAGTATGGGTGAAGATAAAAAAATAGAGGATAAGTTTTTTTTTAATTTTAAAAAAATTTTAATTAAATTCTAATTTTATCCTTAAAATATCTCATTATAGATTTTAATAAAACAAAAGATGGTTTGGTTGAGTTGCCAATTGAATTTAATCTTTTTTCGATTCCATGATCTCTTTTTCTATTTACAGATCCTTTAAAAGAAAATAATTCCAAATCTTTTAAAACTTTTTCAGATAAATCACATGTTTTTATAGGTAAAAAACTACCGCCAATGTTTGAGTCTTTTTTTTGAAAATCTAATATCATTATAATTCTTGGCGACAACTTTATGGAATTAGAATGAAAACCATTTATATCAGAAACAATAAGTGTGCCTGGCTCGTAATCACAAATAACAATATGTTTATCTAAATCTTTTTCCTTTATGATTTTATTTGAAAGTTTATGATTTACCTCATAATTTCTTTTGTGAGTTTCAATCATATACTTAAAGGCTCCACTAATTTTTGAACCCCCCTTTAAATAGATAAATGCTCTATAAAAATTGCTCGTGTTATCTGTGTGCCAAAAAAGTTCTTTATTTGTATCTTTCAAAATATCTATATTTGTTAACTCATAGTCGTATTTATTAAATTGTTTATCTAATGTCTCCATTTCAGTTAGCACATCTATTGATAATTCAAACAAATTATAACTGATTGATAATGTGGGACATGTAATAGAAAAAAAGTTAGGTTTAAAAGTAGTTGCTTGAGCACCTAATGCAGTATTGTCAATTTTGTTTTCAAAAATACTTTCACTTTCATTTACAATTTGCATTAATGCATCTTTTTTAAGAAAATTTTTTTTTACATATATCCCGTTTTTAAAAAAGTCTTCTTTATTTTCAATATCTATATTTTTAACATTATTCATAAAAGTTACTTAACTTTTTTGAGAGTCCCATTTTTAATCATAAAAATATTATCACAAAAACCTAGAGTTGCAATTTTATGAGAAATTATAATTAAAGTTTTCCTTTTAACAATTTTCTTGACAGTATTTAATACCTTTTTTTCTGTAATATTATCTAAAGAATTTGTTGCTTCATCAAAAATATAAATTTGTGACTTCTTATAAAATGATCTAGCTAAAGAAATTCTCTGAATTTGACCACCTGATATTTTAGATCCCTGTTCTCCTAAATTTTCATTATAAATATCTCTTGAATTTAAAGTTAATTTTTCTAGTTGAGACATTTTAATTGCAGATTTAACCATTTTTTCGTCAATTTCTTTGACATCTAGGCCAAACGCAATATTCTGCTTTATAGTATCATCGGTTAGGAAAAGTTTTTGAGGCACATATCCAATTAATTTCATCCATTGATGCTTAAAGTCTTTTAAATTTTTGTTATCTATTAAAATTTTACCCTTTGTGGGTTCAATAAAACCCATTAATAAATCAATAAAAGTTGATTTGCCGGCCCCTGATTCGCCAACTATTCCTATTGAAGATCCTTTTTTAATAGTAAAATTAATTTTTCTTAAAATTGTATGTTTTGAATTTTCATATTTAAAATCAACATTTTTAAATTCAATCTTATCTTTAAAGTTAAATGGTTTAAAATCAAATTTTAAATCTTTAATATTTTCAATTTTTCCAATTTCTTTAGACAAGACATTTAAAGAAGCTTTATTAAATCTCATGTTTTGTAGTGAAAATAAAATTCTACTTACCGATGGAATCAGTTTAAATGATGATACGGCTAATAAAGCAAGCGTATCAAATGCAAAAATTATGCTTTGAGATTTACTAATATAAAATAGAAAAATTGTGATTAAACAAACTATTAAAAATTCTAATCCAAATTTTGGTACTTGAGTGAATGAACCGACAATAATATTAGATTTTGCCAATTTTTTCGCAAATTCAACATATTTTTGATAAAAATAATTTTCTGCATTAAATACCTTAAGCACTTTGATTCCCTGAAATGTTTCCATTAAAGTTCCCAATACTTTTCCTGTAAATTTTTGTCTTTTGTGACCATGACTACTGAGAATTTTTTTGATTGAAATAAAATATATTTGAGAAATTACAAATAGAAGCGCAAAACACATAATAACTACAGTTGGATTTGTAATAAATAAAAAAATTAAAATACCTATTAGCATAAAGAATTCTGAAAAAAGTATTAACATAGGTTGCAATATACCATTTGCATATTGACCAACCTCATTTTCTACATTTCTGATTAATACTGATGATTTATTCAATATGTAAAAATTATTTTTTTTTTTAAGATAACTTTTAAGTATTGATGATGACAACTTTACTCTTACGTAATTTACGAAATAATATTTTGAAAAATATAAAATAATAAAGTAAATAAATTTAAATAAAAATAAACTTATTATTATAATTAAGAAATTTTCAAAAGATACTTCCAATGAAAACCCAATCTTTTCATTATCAAATAAATCAACGGGGTTATTTACTGCGTCAAAGGATTTATCAGTTATTAAAATTATTAGTTTATAAATTAAATAGATTGAAGTTATTTCAAGTATAGCTCCGACAATAATACAAATTAGTAAAAGAAAATAATTAATTTTATTTTTTTTATCTAAAACAAAAAAAGATTTTTTAATATCAGTTATCAATTTATTAATATTTATATATAAATTTGCTTATTTAAAGTTTTTTTCTAAAAAGTGATCAACATATTTCTCAATTTTATTAACATTTTTTTTATCTGATTTAATCAGATATTTTAGAATTTCAGAACTATGATTAATTTTAGTATTTTTAGTGATAAAATAATTATCCTTAATTAGATCATTTTCATTATATAAATTAGTAGAGTAGTAAAAATTCATATACATAAACTCATAAATTTCTTTTTTGTTAATTTTAAGTTTTTTTGTATAATAATCTAAGTTATTCATAATTTTGTTTAATTCATTTTTAGTCCGGACATTAATACAAAATTTATAATTTATATGATGATTATCTCCTGTATTTATAGTTGGTATGTTAAAAGCAGCATATTCATGAGCGACAGATCCATGATTTGTGATTACACATTTGGGGTTTAGTTTAATGAGTTCTCGATGACTAATTTTTTTATTTAAAGAGATAATATTTGGATATTTTTTTAATAAAATCTTATGTATATTTACATGTCCAGGTAAGCTATGAGGGTGTGGTTTATAATACCATTCGTATTGATTAAGCACTTTGGACATTTCCATAAAATATATTGCATGCTCATAAAAATCAGGAAAAATCATTGATCTAAACCTGTGTGGATAATCATAAAAACAATGAGGAAAAACTATAATCTTTTCTTTTTTTATATTTTTAAAGTTTATATTTTTTTTAATTAATTTTTTTTTATGAAATTGACTTTGATCAACATAAGGAAGGTATTTATCAAATTCTCCTGAAAGTCTCCCTTCTAAAATTTTTTTACCTAATAATATTCCTTTCTTTTTTTTTGAAATAGACATCTTGGCAAAGTTTTTTTTGTAATTATAAAATTCAGGTTCGTTTAAATTATATTTATCTACTTTCAATAATCTAAAACCTACTTGACCTCCTTTATCTGATCTTATCTTAATGACAGGAATTTTTTTTGATAGAGCAATTTTGCATATTATTCCATAGGACATGTAGCACAAGTGACTTGGGATTACGCACTGAACATTATTTTTTCTAATGTAAGATTGTACCTCATCAAATATTTTAAGTGACCTAAAAAAAATTTTTTTTAATCTTAAATCTTGTAAATTTACAGTAGGTTCTAAAGTAGTTCTAACATACGAGTCATAAATTAATTCTCCTATTTTTAATCCATATCTTTTGTAATTTACTAACTCTTTTTTTGTTTTTATTTTTTTAAATTGTTTTTCATATTTTTGCTTATCAGTATCCAAATATATAAAATCATATTCTGTTAATCCTTTAGAAGCATTAAAAGACTTGTAGATATCAATCAATTTTTTAATAAAAAATATGCTCTTACCGGCTGTTGATTGATAAAAATCAAAATAATAGAATTTAATTTTTCCATTAATTTTTTTTGATAGAAGATTTGTCATATAGGACCACAAATATATACTTGGGTACCAAGGAAACAAATCAACCATAATTATCGGTGTTTTTTTATTAGTTTTTTTTAATTTAAAAAAATTCCACTTCAATTTATTAAACTCAACAAATTGTTTCTCATTTTTATCTAAGAAAATTCTTTGTTTAAAAAAATTAAATATACTATTAAAATTAGGTATCATTATTTAAATTATTTGTTGATGTTTTATACAATTATATATTGAGATTTTATTAAATTGCCTTAAATTTAGCAATTATAAGATATATTAATAATTAATATATTTAGATATATTTTTTAAATAGCGTATAATTATATTGGTTATTAGGAATGTCACAAGTACAAAACAAAATATCTCCATATTTAAGCATAACTCAAGATGTTATTGGAAAAGATATTGATTTAAAAAAAATTGAATATGTTCAAAAAACTATTTCAGAAAAAATTCAAAATAAGAAATTAGAAAATTTTGAAAAAGATTTCAAAGAGATAATCATCAATAGGGAAAAATTTTTTAAATTTTTTAACTACATAGAAATGTATAAAGTCAGCCGGATGAATGAATTTGATAAAATTATCAATTACCTTCATTTTCGTTTTAAATTTAGTCAAGCAAGTAATAAAAAAAAGGAATTTGATTTTCCTCCCTACATACTTATTGAGGCAGTTTCAGCGTGCAATTTAAAATGTCCTATGTGTTTTCAAATAGATAAAACTTTTACTAGAAAACCTTTTATGGGTCTGATGAAATGGGACTTGTTTACTAAAGTTGTTGATGAAGCTAATCAGCTTGGTGCCGGAGCTATTACATTTGGTAGTAGAGGTGAGCCTTTAATGCATCCAAAAATTGGAGAAATGTTAAAATATGTTTCTGAGAAAGAAAACATATTTGAACTAAAACTAAATTCTAATGCATCTTTTTTGACTGAAAAACTATGTCATGAAATATTCAAACACAAAGTTGATACTTTAGTCATATCAGCTGATCATTATGAAAAAAAGACTTTCGAAGAATTAAGAAAAGGAGCAAATTTTGAAAAAATTGTTTCAAATGTAAAAATGCTCTTTAATATTAGAAAAAATTATTATAAAGATTCTGGAACTGAAATAAGAGTTTCTGGGGTTGATTATTACAAAAACCTGAATAGAAAAAAATTCCAAGAGTTTTGGAGTTCTATGAGTGATAATGTATCTGCTACATATGCCGTTGAAAGATGGGATACTTACAATAATGAAAAAGATGAAAGAACTTTGAATCCTTGTTCTTACTTATGGGATAGAATGTACATATGGTTTGATGGTAAATGCAATCCATGTGATGCTGACTATAAAAGTTATTTATCATACGGTGATGTTAAAAATAACACAATAAAAGATGTGTGGAATGGAGAAAAGCTTAAAAACCATAGATCAATTCATATGGCAAAAAAAAGATCTGAGTTAATTCCTTGTGATAGATGTGGTATCGATTTTAATTAATGGATAAAAATAAAATCGGTATTATTGGATTTGGATCCCAAGGAAAGAGAATTGTCTCAATATTAAATAAGTTAAAAAAAAAAAATTATACAATTTACAAAAAAACACCTTTTAATCCTGCTATAAAAAAAACTACTAATGACTTTAATTTAATTAAAAAATGTGGAATAATATTCGTTTGCTCTCCTAATAGAACTCATTTTAATATTATAAAAAAATTATCAAAAGGTAGATACATTTTTTGCGAAAAACCACCTGTAGATACGCTAAAAGAACTAAATAATATTGAGAAAATCGATCTTTCAAAAATATATTTTAATTTTAATTTTAGATTTTCAAAAATTAACAGCTCATTGAAAAGTACAAAAAAATATAAATTTGGAAGACTGCTATATGGAAATATGATAATGGGGCATGGTTTGGCAACTAAAAAAGCTTTTAAAGGCTCTTGGAGATCTAATAAAACTAATGGAGTTTACGATATTTTGGCAATACATCTTATTGATATTATTGCTAATAACTTTTCAATTTCCAAAGTAAATAAAAAGCTATCTAATTTTATATCTAAAACTGGCTCGGATAATTCATATTTTTCAATTGTTTTAAAAAAATTTGGTCAGATAGATTGTTTTGTTAGTTATACCTCTCCATTTAAACAGAAATTTGAATTTATTTTTGAAAATGGAATGTTAATTATTGATAATAATCAAATAATATTTAGAGGTCCGCGTAATACATTTAATAAAAAAGGTTTATTTATTTCGCCGAAAATATTAAAACATGAGAGGATGAACCAGAGTAAAGACTACGTTGAGTCGTTAAGAAAAAGTATTAAGTATTTCTTTAAAACTCTTAAAAATAATCAAAGATTTAGTAAAAATGAAAATAAATTGTCTTTATTATCTAATAAGTTAATGCTAAATAACCAAAAATAATCAAATAATTTTCTTAATGAGAAATATATTTTTAATCGGAGAAGTTGGAATAAACCATAATGGTAGTGTTAAAATTGCAAAAAAGATTATTGATCTTGCGGTAGAATCAGGATTTAACGCTGTAAAATTTCAAAAAAGAGACCCTGATATTTCAGTCCCTAAATATAAAAAAAATGAAATAAAAAATTCTCCCTGGGGAAATATTAGCTACTTAAATTATAAAAAAAAAATTGAGTTTAACAAAAAACAATTTGATGAAATTAATAAGTATTGTAAAAAAAAAAAGATAGAGTGGTTTGCAAGTGTTTGGGATATCCCAAGTTTAGAATTTATATCAAAGTATAAACCAAAATACCATAAAGTAGCATCCTCAATGCTTACAAATACTGAATTGTTAGAAAAAATAGCGAAGAAAAAAATTAAAACTTTTGTCTCAACAGGTATGTCAAATATTAAACAAGTAGATAAAGCAATTAAAATATTTAAGAAAAATAAATGTCCATATATACTAATGCATTCTGTTGCAATTTATCCGTGCCCTATGGAAAAATTAAATCTTAAAATGATAAAAACATTGAAAAAAAGATTTAAGTGTTCTATTGGTTACTCTGGCCATGAAGTAAATGTTACTCCATCTGTGTATGCTGCATCTTTAGGAGCTGATTATATTGAACGCCATATCACAATTAATAGAGCGATGTGGGGAACTGATCAAGCGGCTTCTCTAGGTCCAGATGGAACAAAACTTTTAAGAGTTCTATTAGACAAACTTGTTCTTTGTGAGGGCAACGGAGTAAAAAACTTTTTTTCAGAAGAAAAAAATAAATTAAAAACAATGAAATATTGGTAATGAATTACCAATGTATCATAGGCTACGGCATACTAGGTAAAAAAATTTTTGAAACCACATCAAAAAAAAATAAAAAAATTAAAATATTTAATAGAACAATAAATAAATTACACAAAATCAACTCAAGTAAAAAATTTCATAATATAGATGATGTCCTTAAAAACTGCGAAATCATATATTTTTTAGTCAAAGATCATCATTCTATTAATCATTTTTTCAATGTTTTAAAGAATAAAGAACTTTTAAATAATAAAACATTTGTTAATCTATCAACAATTTCTTATCAAAATGTGATTAAATTGGAGAAATTTGTCAATAAATATAATTCAAAATGGATTGAATCACCAACACTAGGAAATCCAGAAGCTCTATCGAAAAAAAAAATGGTTTTTTTATACGCTGGAGAAAAAAATCAAAAAGTTATTAATTTTTTAAAAAACATGGGAAATATTAAATTTTATAATAAAATACATTATCCTCAAATTTTAAAAATAGTTCATAATAATATTTGTGCAAATATAATGATTTCAATGGCTGATGCTTTCTTAATTTCAAAAAGAAATCAAATTGATAGAAAAAGCACACTTGATATGATCCTCAACAGTGGTTTTGTTTCACCGCTTGTTCAAAATAAAATGAAAAAAATGAATTCGGGATATAAAGTTTCTTTTGCATATCAAAACATGCTTAAAGATCTTAAAATATTTGAAGATTCAAAATTTAATTATACTGAAATTTTATCTAATACTTTTAATATTTTTAACAAATATAAAACAAATACAAAAAATAAAGATAGTTCAATTATTATAGATAAAATATCAAAAAAATAAAATGCTTATCTACTCTTTAATTCCAGCAAGATCTGGCTCAAAAAGGATTAAAAATAAAAATTTATTAAAATTAAATGGAAAATCATTACTAGAAATTTCAATTCAACAATCAATAAAAACTAAAGAAATTAGCAAAACTTTTGTCTCAACAGATTCAAAAATTTATCAAAAAATTAGTATTAAAGCAGGAGCTGAAGCTCCTTTTTTAAGAAAAAAAAGCATTTCAAAAGATCTGTCAACTGATTTAGAGTGTTTTAAAGATTTTCTTAAACAGCTTAAAAAGTTAAAAATAACTCAACCAGATTTAATTGTTCACATAAGACCAACTTATCCTTTAAGAGAAAAAAATCTTATATCGAGTTGTATTAAAAAATTCTTACATCAAAAAAATATAGATTCTCTTAGATCTGTTTATCTTATAAAAAAAAATATTCAAAAAATGTGGCTGATGAATAATAAGAATTTATTATTTAACCCAATCACGTCAGCTAACGAAAATCATAGTGCTCCTGGACAAAAATTAAAAAAAACCTATATACAAGCAAATTGTATAGATATTTTAAAAGTTAAAAATACAGTTTTAAGAAACTCCATGACTGGTAAAAAAATTTATGGTTATAAAATTTCGCATAATTTTGATATTGATGAAATTGCTGATCTAAAAAGACTAGAAAAGTTAAATTTTAAATTTTAAAAATTACCATAAATTGTAACCACCATCTAATGACAAATTTTCACCTACAATATAATTGCTTTTCTCTGAACACAAAAAATCTATTACATTAACTAAATCATTTTTTTTAACCATTCTATTAGAAGGAGTTTTTTTTAAAAAATTTTTTACAAAAATTTTTGGCTGATTATTTTCAACACCTCCAACTCTAATATTATTTATTCTTATTTTTTTTTTTGCCAACATTGTAGCGTAGTACTTTGTTAAACCTTCCATTGCATGCTTGCTAATACAATATGATAAAGATTTTTTTTGTTTATAAATAGGATGATAAGGAGATTTTTGCCCATATAAAGATGAAAAGTGAATTACCGATTTTAATTTTTTACAGTGCACACTTGATAATTCAATGATATTTTTTGGACCTATTACATTTTCTCTAATATATTCCTCTAAAATTTTTTCACTCTCAAAAGATTTTTTTTTAGAATTATCCACATGATCATTTTTACCACTGGCATTTATTATATAATTTATGCCACTGTTTTTAATTAAATATTTTTTTAAATTTTCTCTGTTTGATAAATCAAAATTATGTTTTTTATCAACAAATAAAAGTCTGACATCTTTTTTTTTTAAAAAAAACTTATACAAAAAGCCCCCGATAAGACCTTTGTGACCAATTAATAATATTGTTCTTTTTTCCATTTTAAAAACTTTTAATTTCTTTTAATATCTTAGATGATGAAAGTTTATGATAATCCAAGATTTCATCGTTTTGTCCACATTCCGGTAAATTTTTTATAGAAATAGACTTAAACTTTTTTATTTTACACCCAATACTTAATATATTTTTAGATAAAAAAGATGCGTAAGATCCAAAATCAGTTGAAGATTCAAATATTAGGACTTTCTTATTATTAAAATTTAATATTTCTTTTTTATTTAATTTATTTAACCATACTGCAGAAAAAACTGATGTATTTTTCATTTCTATAATATTATTTTTAATTTTTAAAACCTCATTTAAAACATCTGCACCTTGACATACTACAACTTTTTCGCATTTTTTTGAAACAATGACCTTTGATAAGTTTCCTAACTTTGGCAAATCTAACGTTTTAAAGTTCTCCTCTATTAACATAGAATTATTTAACTTAATAAAAAAAGACTTTTTAATTTTCTTTTGATAATTAAAGAATGCACTAATCATTTTTCTAGAAAAAATCTCGAGAATTATCATATTTGGCATTGACCCAATAATTGGAACATCTCTAACCATTTGATGGGAATGCCCCGGGCCAGAAGGTACCAAACCACTTAGAGCACCTATAAATATTCCCTTCCTATCTTCAGAACAAAAATTGAATATTTGTTCTTGAGATCTTGTAGACATAAAACAAGAGAAGCTATGAAAAATTGGTAAAAAATTTTTTGCAGCTAAACCAGAACCGAAAGATACCATATCTTGCTCAGCTATTCCAAACTCAATAAATTGATTTGGCAATTTTAACATCACTTCCAAACTTCCGGCATCCTTTGTTAGGTCTGCATCTAATACCATTGCCTTTTTATTTTTTTTTACAAATTTATATAATTCTTTAGAATAAACTTTTACTAAGTTTAATGTTTGGGTATTAGAATTTTTTTTTTCTATTTTGTAATTTTTTACTAATGGTGATTTAATTTTTTTTAGCTCACAAAAGTCATTTATTCTTCTTAAAATTTCATCTGTTGCCTTGGTATATAAATTTCCTGGAAGGATACCAGAATGAAAAGGATAAAAATTCATATTTTTTTTAAATTTTTTTGACTCAATAAATGAAAAACCCTTACCCTTAATTGTATTGGCAAGTATGATAGTAGCTCCATTTTTTTTTCTAAAATGTTCACTAATTGATTTAAAAATTTGTGATTTATTATGACCGTCTATTTCTCTAAAGTTTAGATTGAATGATTTAATTTTGTTTTTAAGTTTTGAGTAATTCTTAACTTTTTTAACCCATGTGTCAGATTGAATTTTATTTGAGTCTATAAATATAAGAGGTGAAATTTTTTTATTATTTTGAAGAAACATAAATGCTTCCCAGTTCTGTCCTTCTTGAAGTTCTCCATCTCCCAAAATTACTATATTTTTTTCATTTTCTTTTAAAAATTTATTAGCAAAACTTAGTCCATTTATCTTGCTAATACCCATTCCGAGGGAGCCAGTGTTAAAAAGAATATTTTTTGTTTTAACGTCTGGATGTCCAGGTATTCCTTTAAATTTTCTTAACATATGCAATTTTTTAAAATCTAATTTTTTGTCCAATGCCATAACGTTATAAAGTGCTGGAACATCATGACCTTTAGATGAAAAGAAATTTCCTTTCTTATTTTTCAAGAACTCAGAGCAGCATAAAAAAATATCTAAAGCTGATAAGGATGAGCCCAGGTGTCCGCTACCTGCTAACTGGATTGTGTATAGAATATTTAATCTTAAAATTTTGCTGATTAGTTCTAATTTATTTAGATAACTAATTTTCTTTAATTTCTGTATTTTTTTTATTGAAGATAATGAAATATATTTATAGTACATTTAAAACTTTCTCATGAATTAAATATATAAAAAAAATAAAAAAGTAACTAGAAAAAATTTTTAAGACTACTGAAATGAAATGAATAATAATTACAAAGTCGTAGCAATGTATAATAAAAATAGTCCTTTTCCAGGATTATATCAATTAATTCTTAATGAAAAAAATAAAATAAAAAGAATATTTTTCGAATATTTATTAAAAAAAAAATTGAACAAAAAACAATTTATAAAAAATATTGTTAATAATAATTTTTATCAATATCAGAAAAAAAATAATGAGAAGTTGAGAATTTTAGATCTAGGTTGTGGGACAGGAGAAAATACAGTTGCTTTTGCACAATACTTTTATAAATCTGAAATTGTAGGTATTGACGCTTCAAAATCATCAATATTGTTAGCAAAAAAATTAAAAAAAAAATTAAATTTAGAAAATTTAAATTTTAAAATATTTAACTTTGAAAAGCAAAATATTAAAGAATTAGGTAAATTTAATTTTATAATATGTGCAGGTGTATTACATCATTTAAACAATCCAAAAAAAGAATTAAAAAAAATTTCTAAACTTTTGGACAAAAATTCTGTTCTTATACTTAAAATTTACAATAAAAATGGTCTACATCTTGAAATGCAAACAAGGTCGGCCATTAAGGAAATTTTTCCTAATGATCCAAAATTTAAAAATAGTATTAATTTTATTAAGGAAAGTAATCTTAAGAGAGGTCTTCAAAAAAAAGGTCATCCTTCTGGAAAAAAAATCATCAGATTTGTTTTTAAATTAAAAGTTTTATTTGAATACCTAAAAAGCTTTGGAACATCTCCATATTTTTCTCTACAAAAATTTTTTACTGAGGAGTATGATGCTTTTGTAAACCCAATAGTTCACTATTACGATTCAAAGAAAATTTTGGAGCTAATTAAAAACACAAACCTCAAATTTATAAATTTTTATCTTAATTCATCACATTCTAAGTCATTTGAACAACTAATTGAAAAAAAAATCAAAACAAAAGATAAATTTAAAATTTTAAGTATCAAAGAAAAATTATTAGGTCCAACTATGACAACTTTAGTGTTAAAAAAAAATGACACTTTTAGTAAATAACTGACTGCCAATTCATTAAATGATAGAATATTAAAAATTTAAAATATTTTAAAGTGTTTGAGTCTATAAATAAAATTTTTTTCAGTGCATAAATCAAGCCAATTGAGCTATT
>CENP01036982.1_pt1 | contig 41094 bp, 35 predicted proteins | sample 361281 | NCBI WGS metagenome assembly CENP01 (sample SAMEA2591122, study PRJEB7988) | marine metagenome | biome: marine biome (ENVO:00000447); feature: deep chlorophyll maximum layer (ENVO:xxxxxxxx); material: saline water (ENVO:00002010), including plankton (ENVO:xxxxxxxx) | depth 70 m
GGCCTTGGTAAGCCGTTACCTTACCAACAAGCTAATCGGGCGCAGGCCCATCCAAAAGTGCGAGCCGAAGCCCGCTTTAACAACAATATCCCGAAGGATCCGCTGCATTATTCGGTATTAGCTCCGGTTTCCCGGAGTTATCCCAATCTCTAGGGTAGGTTGCCTACGTGTTACTCACCCGTTCGCCAGTTTAATAATTTCCCGAAGGAAACGTTCTCCTTGACTTGCATGTATCAAGCACGCCGCCAGCGTTCGTCCTGAGCCAGGATCAAACTCTCCATTGTTGTTTGATTCTGTTTTGTCTTTGTTACTCTATAGTAACGCTCAAATCCATTTACTGGACCACGCATACCAATTGTCAAAAAACTTTTTTGCTGTCGAATACAGCCTGCTAAACTATATCAATTAATAAAGGGTTAGCAATGATTTTTTTCAAATACTTAAAATAATTTAAATAAGGATAAATTATTTAATAATAAACTCTGGAAAGGGGTAGTCCATAAACCTAGAAATTGAAAGCTTAGACCTAACTCTTTTCGTAAATCGCTTAACCAGTATTTTGTTAGCATTATCTATATCTTTTACAGATTTCCATCCGCTAGCAAACTGCAAACCTAATGCTAATGCTATAGGGGTCGCTATTGCTGAAGGGCTCCTTTTAGATGTGCTCATACTTTTAGGAATCAAATAGTTTTCCGAAATAGATGGGTTGTTTTCAAAAAGCTGAAATCCGCTATCTAATGGTATATTTTTTTGCCTATTTATAGCTAGCATAATGTCACCTTTTTTATTTTCATTGATAATTGAAAAGGTTGCAGAGTAGAGCAAAATGGTGGAGGATATCAATCCAACTGCATTCTTCTTTTGATCTAAATAAATAAATCCGCCACCAGGAAATAGTGATGATAAAAGTGCGGGAGTTCTCTTTTTTAATGGTGCATTTTCGGCTGTATTAATTGCCTTATACCAAGCTTTAATTAATTTTGAATAATGATTATGATCAAATATCGATTCTGCTGCTTGGAAGGATTGCCTTGATTCTTTCCACTCTAAATTCTCAAAGTGAGCATAACCTCTAAAAATCAGCTCATATGGATCTTTAGAGCCAATAGTATTTTCTATGATTTTATTGTAGTTCTCATTTATTAAATCAATATGATGAATTTGATATTTGGCGGCATTGGAGTTCAATCCACCAGGAGAGCTTTCATCAATTATCCTAACATAGTAATTTTTAGCTAAATCCCAATTTTCTAATTTTTCATAACATTTTGCAATTTGATAATAGGCTGCAATTTCTAAATCATCTTTTGGATATTTATAGAGATATTGAAAATATCCCAAAAGCGCCCTTTCATAAAATCCTTCGCTGTAGAGAAAGGTATTATAAGCAACTAATTCTTGACGCTGAAATGAAGTAAAATTCTTCCACTCTTCCTTTATATCTTGAACATCAAGGTATTTTTGTTGTGCAAAGAGAGTGTTTAGAGTAAGATATAACACTAGAAAATATTTTACATGCTTTCGCTTCATAATAATTTCTTGTTTCATGCGCTCTTCCTGCGCTTTTGCAAGATTGGATCTTTTCCAGAAGTAACAAATTCTTTTGTAATGGTAATTTTGTGGACCCCACTATCAAAAAATTCAGGCAGATTGAACATTAAATCAAGCATGGTTAGCTCCATTACAGACCTCAGCGCTCGAGCGCCAGACTTATAATTCATGGCGCGCTTAACTATCTCGATAAGAGCATCTTTGTGGAACTCAAGATCAATATTTTCAATTATAAATAGTTTTTTATACTGCTTGAGTAAAGAGTTCTTAGGTTCTGAAAGCACTCGAAGTAAGTTTTTTTCATCCAAATTACTCAAAGACGATATAACAGGCATTCGACCTATTAGCTCAGGTATGAATCCATACTGTATCAAATCCTGAGGTAATACTTTTTCAAAATTTTCATCGTCCACTGATTTGTTTTTCAAGGATTTGCCAAAACCAATTTCAGCGGAATTGATTCTTTTGCTTATAATTCCAGAAAGGCCGTCAAATGAACCTCCACATATAAATAAAATATTTTTAGTATCTATTGAAATAAGACTTTGTTCGGGATGTTTTCTACCACCTTTAGGCGGTATTTGTGCATTAGTTCCTTCAAGGATTTTAAGTAAGGCTTGCTGAACACCTTCACCAGAAACATCACGCGTTATTGATGGGCTTGAAGTTTTACGTCCAACTTTATCTATTTCGTCAATATAAACAATACCAGCTTGAGCTTTGTATACATCGTAATTTGCTACCTGTAATAGCCTCACTAAAATATTTTCAACATCTTCACCAACATAACCAGCCTCAGTAAGCGTTGTAGCATCGGCTATTGCAAAGGGAACATCAAGCAACTTAGCAAGCGTCTGTGCTATTAGTGTTTTTCCAGTGCCCGTTGATCCTAAAATAAGTATATTGCTTTTATCTAATTGGACATCATCGCCTGAAGTATCTGATAAAATTCTTTTGTAGTGATTATATACAGCAACCGCTAATGCGCGTTTTGCATTATCCTGGCCAATCACGTATTCATCGAGGTATTTTTTAATTTCGGATGGACGAATTAAATTGAATTCACTGAACTGTTTTTTTGATCTTACTTCGTTAGATGAAGAAATTTTTGATGAACGCATTATTTTCTCTTATCAAGAATGGTATCGATAAGTCCATATTTTTTAGCTTCATCTGAACTCATAAAGAAATTGCGATCTGTGTCTTTTTCAATTTTTTTGAGACTTTGTTTGGTATTTTTTGAAAGAATTGAATTCAACTTTTCTCGCAACCTTAAAATCTCATCTGACAATATTTTAATATCAGATGCTTGCCCTTCAGCTCCTCCAAGCGGCTGATGGATCATAATCCTAGAATTTGGAAGAGCGGATCTTTTTCCTTTAGCTCCCCCAGCTAGTAAAAAAGCGCCCATGCTTGCTGCTTGCCCCATACAAATAGTGGCGACGTCAGGTTTGATATAATTCATAGTATCATATATTCCCATTCCTGAGGTTATGATTCCTCCTGGAGAATTAATATATAAGTAGATATCTTTTTCGCTGTCATCTGCTTCAAGAAAAAGCAATTGCGCAATGATTAAGGAAGCAACGTTGTCATCAATAGGTGTTCCTAGAAAAATAATTCTCTCTTTTAATAGTCGAGAATAAATATCGTAGGCTCTTTCATAACCTCCAGTTTGCTCGACTACCATTGGGACTAATTGATTATATTGTTTTTTATTCATAGATCTATCTTGCCTCGGATTTATTTCGAAGGTCTTTTGTGTTGATTTTAACATCTTTAATCTTTGCAAATTCGGTTAAATATGTCAAAACTTTCTTTTCAACTAAATTGTCTTCAACACGATCTCGATTACTTGGTTTCTTATAAAACTTATCTATTTCTTTTTCCTGTTGAGGATTTTCAGTTTTTTTATCTTCAATAAATTGCTTTATTTCTTCTTTTTCTACTTTAAAGGATTGCTCTCGAACTACTGCTTTTCGTATTAAATACCATTTTAGGGTTTGCTCCGCAATTGGTTTATAGGTCTCACGTACCTTTTCAAGCTCTAATTGCCCTTGATTTCTACTCATCACGTCGTTAACCATATGATTAAGATAGGAATCAGCCATTGATTGAGGAAATTCTGGTTTAACCTTATCAATAACTGCATCGCATAATTGTTGAGTGAACGCCTCTTCTGATCTCTGGTCGTATGCATCTTGAATTTTTCGACGCACATTATCTTTAAACTCATCGATATTTTTTGATTGAGGATCAGCTTTTTTAACAAAATCATTATTTAGTTCAGGAAGAACTTGTCGTTCTACATTTTTTACAAGAAGTTCGTAACTAGCTAGCTCCCCTTGCTCACCTTTAGGGATTTTAATATTTACTTTTTGCTGAGGCTTTAAATTTAAAAGCTTCTCTTGATTGTCACCGTCAAATGGAGGTTGGCCAATTTTTATGTACTTAGTTTCTAACTTTTCACCAATGATAGCAATCCCTGAATCGTCTATCTCTTGAAGATCGCAGATTATAAAGTCATCAACTTTAGATCCACTTTCAACGCTTTGAATGTCAGCATTTCTCATACGAACATCCTCAATGGCCATCTCTAAATCAATCTCATCCATGACATATTCGCTTTTTTCTATCTTGAACGAGTTCTTCTTTAGCCTTGGAATAGTGATTTCTGGCTCTACTTCAAAAGCGACCTTAAACTTAAAATGACTCTCAAATTTAAAATCAATATCACTTACGCTTCCCTGATTTACAGGTGTGATTTCCTTTTCTTCAATGGCTTTTGAATAATACTTATTAACAGTATTCTCAACAAACTCTGCCTCTATCGAAGGTTGAAATCTGTCCATTAACACCTTTTTAGGAACTTTTCCAGGACGAAATCCTGGTATTTTTATTTTTTTAGAAAAATCTACGGTAAATTTATTAAAGTCTTGATCTATTTCAGTCCAAGGTATATCAATAAAAAACTCACGGGAAAAGGTATTTTTTTCTGTTATAGTTATATTCATATTATTGCAAAATTCGGGTTTGAAATATAGTATCTAAATTTACTTAATAGATAATTTTATTTTTCATTCTTTAGGGGTGTCGCAGTATATACATATATCACCAGCTTGAACTTCAAAGCCACAATTTGGACATAGCCACTCTTCGATATTTATATCAGAATAAATTTCCTGCCCAGTTGCTGATTTTGCGATCATGACAGCAAAAAATATCAATATAAAAAAAATAGCCAGTATAAAGTAAAAGCCTAAATTCATATTACGATCAAGGGTATTTGCAAAAGAAATACGGTGAAATTAATTACATGAACTGAAATACAAATTCTGCATTTAATTTTTAATTTAATTAATCCATAAATGAGGTAAATACCTACAACAAGCGAAGCAAGACTTAAAAAGAAAGGTATTATTTGATTGATTATTTTGTAGCCTGCCACTATTAAAAGTACTGCATGAATAACTAGATAAATTGAACCTACAAGTGCATTTGGAGCCCCCGCCAGTCTTCCGTAACTACTATCAATAATTGAAGTACATTCCCCATTTGACAACTGAAAAAATTTGGGTATTATTTTTTGATCATAGGAAAGAATCTTCGAATATACACCGTAAAAATAAATAGATAGCATTCCTGCAATGAAAGTTAATAGGGCGCTAGAAAAATTTAAATAGTACTCCAACTCTATTGTTTTAAGCGATACACACAACCCTCGATCGCACCGAGAAATTTGTCAACTTGCGAATACGTGTGGAACAAGTATTCCATCTCTTCATAAACATCAACAGGGTAAGATTCTATATCATAGTCTCTCAAAAAATTTGCCTCCATTTTAACGATAAGATCTCGCATAACCTGTTTAGGCAAATCCTTTTCTCGCATAAAATTTATTTGAAAATTGATCTGTCCCTCAGAAGTCATGTGAAAAAGTGGAAGCATACCCACATCTGAATCAGATCGGAAGGTGAATGTTCCGTGATCACCGCCCCTGCCCCATGTTACCTCTGAAGCATGTGTATCTGAAAATTCAATAATTTTTTCACCAATTTTCGCTATTTCACGCGAACATCTGTTGCGTAAATCTTCAATGAAACGCTCTTTTGTCCATTTAGACATATTATATTGATCCTATAGAAATTTGCAATACCTCGAAGGGAGAATTTACAAATATAACAGGTATATTGAAAAGGAAAGGTTTTAAAGTAAAAATTCTTAAAAATCAGGCTTTATTTAAAGTCATCTCGTATTAGTTCAGCCCAAATAATCATCCGCTCTTCACTTTCATCTTCTTGATTATCATTATCTAGACCTAGCCCAAGAAATTCATCGCCATCTAGTGCTTCGGAGGCATCAAACTCGTATCCTTCTGTTGACCATTTACCTATGAGATTACCACCATTTTCAACAAATGGCTTTGCTAGAAATCCAATAGCATCGAGGAAATTGTCACTATAGCCAACCTGATCTCCGCATCCAAAAAATGCTGCGGTTTTACCGCTAAAATCTAGCTTTTTATAAGCCTCAAAAACTTTTTCCCAGTCTTCTTGCAGCTCTCCAACATTCCATGTTGGACATCCAATAATTAGCTGAGAATAATCAAGCATTTTTGATGGATCTGTTGACTTTATATCATAAGAATCTATTTCAAATCCTTCAGACACCATATAGTCTGTTAAAAATTTAGCTGCTTCCTCCTGGTTACCAGTCGTACTTCCCCAGAACATTCCAATCTTTTCCATAAATTTCCCCTTTCAATTAAAATAATTATGTAAAAATTTAAAAAAGTAAGATTATGCTGTGCGAAAATTAGAGGCACAGCATAATCTTTTCAAACTAAAAACAGTCGTTATTCATTACTTTCTGCCATGCACTAATAAAATCATCTACGAATTTTTCAGTTGAATCATCCTGAGCATAAACTTCAGCTATTGCGCGAAGTTGAGAATTTGAACCAAATACAAGATCAGCACTAGTTGCTGTTCTAACAACTTCGCCCGAAGACCTATTTGTACCTTCATAGCTATTTTCTCCAGAAGGCTTCCACTTTACATTCATATCGAGTAAGTTTACAAAAAAGTCATTGGTTAGCGTATTAACATCATCTGTAAAATTACTAGAGTCATTGTGATCAATACCAAGAGACCTCAATCCTCCAACTAGCAACGTCATTTCAGTTGATGTCAAACCTAATAACTGAGCTTTATCAACTAACATATGCTCAGAACTAATTTGAAAATTACTTTTGTGATAATTTCTAAATCCATCTGAATATGGCTCAAGAACCGCAAAGGAATGTTCATCTGTTTGTTCTTGTGATGCATCTCCTCTGCCTGGAGAGAAAGGAATACTTTTACCACAAGCTTTTTCAATTCCAACATTACCAGCAAGTACAATGACGTCAGCAATTGATGCGCCTGTACTATCTGCAATAGGTTCTAAAACTTTTAGAACTTTTTCTAGCTGTTCTGGTTTGTTTGCTTCCCAGTCTTTTTGAGGAGCCAATCTAATTCGTGCCCCATTAGCACCTCCACGTAAGTCAGATCCTCTAAATGTTGAAGCGCTCGCCCAAGCTGTCTCAATCATTTCTTGAATAGTAAGATTTGAGCTTTCAATTTTAGACTTTACATTATCAACGTCATAATCTGTGCTTCCTTCTGGAACTGGATCTTGCCAAATTAACTCTTCATCTGGAACTTCTGGTCCGAGATATCTTTTCTTTGGACCCATATCTCTATGTAATAATTTGAACCAAGCTCTTGCAAAAGCATCGGCGAATTCATCAGGATTTTCATGAAAATGTTTTGATATTTTTCTATAGCTAGGATCTTCACGCATTGCCATATCAGCAGTAGTCATGATTGTAGTAACTTTTACAGAACTATCTTCAACGTCAGGTGCAAGGTCCTCATCTTTTGGGCTAACTGGGTGCCATTGATGGGCACCTGCAGGACTTTTCACCAACTCCCACTCATAACCAAAAAGCATGTCAAAATAACCATTGTCCCACTTAGTTGGATTAGGCGTCCATGGTCCTTCAATGCCGCTAGTAATACTATCTCTACCCATACCTTTACCATGATCACTTTCCCATCCAAATCCCATCTCTTCTAAATTTGCTCCTTCTGGCTCCGTACCCTTATGATCCTCACTCGCAGCACCATGTGCTTTTCCGAAAGTATGGCCACCTGCTGTTAATGCAACTGTTTCATAATCATTCATTGCCATGCGTCCAAATGTTTCTCGAATATCTTTTGCACTGGCCAAAGGATCTGGGTTTCCGTCCGGGCCTTGCGGGTTCACATAAATAAGACCCATTTGAACTGCGCCTAGAGGCTGATCGAGAACACGATCACCAGTATAGCGCTCATTTGCTAACCATTCTGTTTCTTTTCCCCAAAAAATGTCATCCTCAGGCCCCCATATATCAACACGACCTCCACCAAAACCAAAGGTTTTACCTCCCATTGATTCTATAGCTACATTACCAGTTAAAATTATAAGGTCTGCCCAACTGATTTGGTTTCCATATTTTTGTTTGATAGGCCAAAGCAATCTTCTAGCTTTATCAAGATTGGTATTATCTGGCCAACTATTTGTTGGAGCAAATCTTTGAGAGCCTGTACCGCCACCCCCACGTCCGTCAGCTATTCGATATGTACCTGCAGCATGCCATGTCATTCGAATGAAAAAAGGGCCGTAATGACCATAATCTGCAGGCCACCATTCTTGCGAATCAGTCATCAGATCGTTTAAATCTTTTTTTAAGGCATCATAATCTAATTTTTCAAATTCACCTTTATAGTTAAAACCTTCTGACATTGGATTGGTTTTTTTGTCATGCTGATGAAGAATGCTTAAGTTTACCTGGTCTGGCCACCATTCTTTATTTGTCTGAGCACGATTTGTATGTTGATCGCTTGATCCATGAGAAACTGGACATTTTGCTTCGCCATTCATTAGAGATGGATTAGCATTTCTAGCGTTTAAAATATTTTCGTCTGACATTTTTACTCCACTGTTATGTATGTTTTTTACAAGTTCCAGATATCGTCATTTCAATATCCGAAACCTTGAAATTAAAATTTCTCAATATTGTTTTCGAAATATCAATATTATTTTTATTGATATCTATCAAATCCCCACAAATATTACATTTTAAATGGTCATGTTTTTCCATATTTGAGTCATATCTTGCAACATTGCCATCATAAATAGTTGCTATTAGTTTGTCTTGTTCAAGTTTTTTTAAGTTTCTGTAAACAGTGCCAAGACTAATCTTAGGAATATGCGTTTTAGCTTTGCTATAAATCCAATCAGCAGTAGGGTGTATTTTTGTGTTTTGTATTAAATTTAATATAACTTCTCTTTGCTGGCTGTAACGCATAGGTTAAATTAAAAAATAAATAGTAATTATTACTATTTATTTTTGAAGTTATTCAGCAATTTTACTTAATAGACTCAGTGTATAATTCTATTTAAAAAAATTTTAAAAACCCTGTATTTTGCCAGATTTCTTATATAATTGGAAAACAATGTGCCAACCAACTGCCACAATTATCATAAGGACTAGCCAATTTGTTGAAGAGGTAATGCCGAAATTTCCTCCTGCAAGAGCAATAGTGTGTTGATTCATCATTGTCCAAATCAGTGGTACGCTCATATAGGTATTATGTTTTGATCTTAATCCAGCCAAAGCCACCAAATTTGAATCTGGCGCTTCACCATTTTTAATTGCAGTAATGATTTTTCGTTGAGCTGGCCATATTCTAAACCATACATTGAATGCCATATTAGTGCCAAATAGCGCACCTAGGTGAATATTGAATGCTCTATAACTGAATCCAGCCCATTCTTTCATTAAATAAACGGTAGCTCCAGTCAAAACGAAGCTAATAATTGTTATAAGCCTCACGTTTGAAGCAAGTCCGGTTTTATATAAATAATCATATGCAAAAACAGCAAGGAAGGTGAACGCCGTCATGATTATTGCGGAGGCGCCCCATCCATAATCGTCTTCAAACATAAGTCCACCGCGATGATAAACTAATCCAATAAGCACTATGCCTGTTACCCATGTCCAGGCGGCTCCCCATCTGAACCAATAAAGGGCTCGAGGCATCAATTCTGGTACAACTTTTTTCTTTGAATCTCCGTCAAGGGTTGCTGCAAAATGCGCATTTATAAAGTTGAAAAAATATAATAAACCTATCCACATCACACCTGCAATGATATGAAGCCATCTAGCTATAGACGAAACTAATTCCATGAATTCTCCTCAAAATTGTTTTAACGAAACGTATACAATACTATAAATTAATAACTGTTTTTGGTTCACACAATAAATAGTGACGCTTTTTATAACCCCACAAGCTTAATATATGATTTTTAAACGCCTCTTAATTCAAAACTCTTAGCCACTCTATCAATCGCGACCGCAAAAGCAGCCATTCTCATTGAAGTGTTCTTTGATTTCATCATGCTGCTTACCTCATGGAAAGCTGCCACCATTTTGTCTTCCAGCTTAGCGTTTACTTCATCTTCAGTCCATTGGAATTGCTGAAGGTTTTGTACCCATTCAAAATAAGATACAGTAACTCCTCCTGCATTTGTTAAAATATCAGGAATTACATGAATACCTTTTTTAAATAATATATCGTCTGCTGGAGGAGTAACTGGTCCATTTGCAGCCTCAATAATGACTTTACAATTCAGCTTATCAACGTTCATCTTATGAATAACACCTCCAAGAGCAGCGGGTATTAAAAAATCACAATCTACATTAAGGATATCATCATTAGAAATTGCCTTTCCTTGATTAAAACCTTTAATGGTTTTATTTTTTTCATTATGTTTGATTAAAGATGGTACGTCAAGACCTTCAGGATCAAATAAGCCACCATTCACATCGCTAACAGCAATGATCTTTGAACCCATCTCATTCAAAAAATTTCCTGCAAAAGACCCTACGTTACCAAAGCCTTGAATAACAACTTTTGCTCCTTTTAAATCCATATTTAAAAGATTTGCTGTTTCACGAGCAATTATTGCTGTACCTCTGCCTGTTGCAGCATTTCTGCCTAATGAACCTCCTAGTTCTACGGGTTTACCGGTAACAATTCCAGGAGTATGTCCATTAATCATTCCATATTCATCCATAAACCAAGCCATTATTTGGGGATTTGTATTCACGTCAGGTGCTGGAATATCTCTGTTTACGCCAATAATAGGGTTAATTGCTCGAAAAAAACGCCTGGACAATCTTTCTAATTCTAGAGCAGATAATTTGGATGGGTCTACGGAAATACCACCCTTTCCTCCACCATAAGGTATATCGACTAACGCAGTTTTCCAGGTCATCAAAGCTGCAAGCGACCTTACTTCATCAAGATCGACTTCTTCATGAAATCTAATTCCACCTTTAAAAGGACCTCTGGAATTATTATGTTGTACTCTGTATCCGCGGTAACTTTCCAATGAACCATCGTCTTTTCTTAAAGGAACCTCTACCATTAGCTCTCTATCCGGTACATTTAATGATAATCGAGTTTTTTCATCGAGACCGATTAAATCTGCTGCCCTATTGAATTGATCGTCGCTTGCTTTTTTGTTATTTACCTTGTTAGCCATTTTCTTCTCCTTAAAATTTTATTTTACAATCAAAACTGATGATTGGGTGTCTTTTAGTATTTTTAAAGGCGTATTTCCTCTAAAAAAAGTTTTAAGAGGGTTGCTTTTTTCGGAGCTCATAATCAAAATATGGTTTTTATCTGATTTTTTATTTATTATTTTTTCAGCATCACCAAATTCAAAGGAGCTCTTAAAATTAATCTTATTTCTGCGTAAAAATTTCGCTGCCCATTCTTCGATAGCTTTTAAACTGCTTCCCGCTACATTATCTTTGCTTATAAATATAATTTCTATACCTATTTTAAATGCTTGAGCTATTCGAACGCTATATTTAATAGCCTTTTTTGTGCCAGATAAGCCGTTGATTACCAAAAGAATTTTGTAACTCCTGTCTGGTTTGTAATTATTTACGATGAAAATTGAGCTATCAATGTACTGAGAAAGCTCATAATCTTTTTTTGAATTTTGACTTTTTCCTATAATTGTAACATCATAAACCTCCTTCTGCACTTCACTTATTAACTCTTCTATAATTTCTCCATTTCTTAAAATAAGACTAACGTCATCACATACAGTACCTTTTAGAAACACCTCTGAACGCCTCCCACCCCTTTCAATTAATGTATTTTTTGGAAATCCAGATTCAATTTCATTTTTTTCAATGAACTCATTTTTTGATAAGAAATCGAATGCCCATTCTAACACATCTACGCCTGGCCTATCTAAATCCCAAGATTCCATTCTCTCTTGGGCAATTCCAACCTCTTTCAAGCTAAATTGATTTATTTTGTCGCCAACATCAACAATGGTTGTTTTTGCGCTAAATGCTTTTGCAACACTCATTCCAACTTCAAGTGTTTGAGACGAGTATTTTTTACTGCTGATTGCGATTAAAATCTTCATGATAGCTTAGGCCAATATATGAAAGAGATTAAAAACAATAAAACAATCGAAACGATAAACAATTTCCAGCCTGCCTTGAAAAAATCTTTCGACTTGACTAAGCCAGTTGAATGAATTATCATGCATGTTGGCGATGCAACAATTGTCAAATATGCAAAGGCCGATGCTATAGATGTTGCCATACCCATTATTATTGGATCAATCCCTAGGTCTAAAACAATAGGACCTAAAACAGCAACCGTTGCAGCATTACTTAATAAGTTTGTCATAATTGAACATAGTACAACAGAAAAAAGCCAGCTTACTATGGTCATGTCAGTAACAAATAATTGAAAGAATTCTAAAAAAATCTGAGCAAGCCAACTTGCTGCACCTGTATCTTTCATTTGAATTCCAAGGGATATAGCTGAACCAAAAAGTATTACAATCCCCCAATTCATTCTTGAGGCTATATCATTCCACTCAACCAGTCTTAATGATAAATACAAAAAAACTCCTGAAAGAGCAACAATCCCTAATCCAATTTTTGGACTTAAAAAAATCCAGCCAATGAACACAGCAATGAAAACAATTATAGAGAGTTTTTGGTCGCTATTCAAAGGACCGCTTTTAGAAACGTCAACTTTAAGTTTTCTAACGGCTGAGTCCATTATAGTTTTTTCTGGGGTAAAGGAATACCATAATATAGTTGCGGCCAACGGTATTTCAAGCAGGAGCATTGGGTATGCATACTTCATCCAATCTAAGTACGAAATATTTGCCAATCCAAATTCTGATAAATATCCTATCATAATAGCATTTCTACCGCCACCTGAGGGAGTCCCTATTGATCCCAATGCGCAGCCATAAGCTATTGAAAAAAGCAAGAGGGTTGAGATATTGCTTGACCTATCAATCTTAATACCAGAATTTCTTAAAAGAGTGAGAGCTACTGGAAGCATCATTGCTGCTACTGTATGTTCACCAATAAATGAAGACATAATTGCTGAAACTCCAACAAAACCAAAAGAAATTCTCCAGGTCTTATTTCCAGTTAACTTAACAATCACTAAGGCTAAATGTCTATCAAGTCCTTGATGAACAATGGCAACTGCCAACATTAAAGAACCCATAATAAAAAACACTGCATCACTCATAAAGGTTGAAGCAACACCATTTGGCGTGTCAACCCCAAGCACCACTTCCATGATAAGAATTAATAGAGCTACTGCAGGAATTGGTATTGACTCAGAAATGATTAGAATAAGAGCGGTTACTACAATTATGAGCGTTCGATGACCTTCTGGAGAAAGTCCTTCAGGCGTTGGAAGATAAAAAATTGATATACTTATAAAAAAAGTGGTAATTAACCACTTTTTTCTAGAAACCCAAAATAATAAGTTATTTAATAATTGATTGGATGGGCCAAACATTACATTAATGACTTAAATTGAAAATAGTTAGTCATCTAATTTTTCAATTCTTCGTACGTGACGACCTCCTTCAAATGGCTCATTGATCCAAATTTCAATTACTCGATGAATTTCAGATTCATCCATAAAGCGAGCTCCTATGGATAGTACATTTGCATTATTATGTTCTCTTGAAAGCTTAACAATATCATCTGGTCCATTATAAAAAACAGCTGCTCTCACACCTTTAATTCTGTTAGCCGCCATTGCCTCACCTTGGCCAGAACCTCCCAGAATGATTCCTCTGCTTTCAGTATCTTTCGCAACTGCTTTTGCACAAGGAAAAATAAAATCAGGGTAATCATCTAGCGCATCATACTCATGCGCTCCATGATCTTTTACCTCATAGTTTTTTTTAATTAAATATTTTTTAATAGAATTTTTTAATTCTAATCCAGCATGATCCGTTGCTAAATGAATTATCATAATAAATTATCCAAATAGTGTCTTATTTTTAATTCAATTTTCTCAGGAGTAAATCCAAATTCTTCGGCAAGGTGCTTTCCTGGGGCAGAAGCTCCAAAATGATCAAGCCCAATAGACATTCCATTGCCCCCAACATATCTTTCCCACCCTAAAGTTACTCCCGCTTCAAAAGAAATTTTTAGAGCTCCTCTTTGCGGAATAATTGACTCTTTATAGGTATTACTTTGATTTTCAAAAATCTCCCAACATGGCATACTTACAACTCTAATCCTCTTATCTTTCATTTTGTTTGCTGTGTCTATTGCCAAACTGACCTCAGACCCTGTTGCAATGAAAACTAATTCTGGGTTGTCTTGCTCAATAACCGCATAAGCACCCTTACTAACACCGTCAACAACAATATCCATAGAATGATTTAATACGGGAACACCTTGTCTGGTGAGTAAAAGCGCACTTGGAGCTAATTTATTGTTAATAGCCAATTCAAAAGACGCTACCGTTTCTTTAGCGTCAGCTGGACGAAAAACATTAAATCCTGGAATAGCTCTCAAAGACATAGCTTGCTCAACGGGCTGATGGGTTGGACCATCTTCGCCTACCCAGAATGAATCATGGGTAAATTCGTGAATGACTCCACATTTTTGAATAGATGCTAATCTTAATGCTGGGCGTTCATAATCAGCAAAAACTAAAAAAGTTCCTCCAAAAGGAATTAGTCCTCCATGAAGAGCAATACCGTTCATTGCAGCTGCCATAGGAAATTCTCTAACTCCAAAAGCTAGATTGCGCCCTAATCTATTTTCTTTTGAAAAATCACCATACTTTTCAGCAAAATTGCCCGTGTAGTTAGATGGTTCAAGATCAGCTGATCCTCCAACTATAGTTGGTATTTGTTCAGCAAATTTATCAAGAGTCGCTCCAAATGCTTTTCGAGTAGCTAAAACGGTCCCTTCTTCAAATGATGGATATTCTATATTTGAATAAGAATCATTGAATAATGTTTTCCAATAATTATTAAAACTGCTATCTAATAGAGCTTTATCAACAAGAGATCTCCATTCTTTTGCAGTTTCAATCAGCTTTGGGAATCGAGTCTGGAAATGGTTTTTTACCTCATCCGGTAAATAAAATTGTTCATCCGGAAGACCAAGTTTTTCTTTTGTGGCTTTGATTTCATCATGATCTAATGGCGCACCATGCGTTTCATGGTCTCCTTCAACGTTTGCGGCTCCTTTTGCCATAACGGTCTTTCCAATGATAAGGCTTGGTCTATCAACAACTTGAGCTTTTTCTATGGCTTCGCGAATTTTAGCATGATCATGTCCATCAATTTCTTGAATATGCCAACCAAAGCCTTCAAACACCTGAGAATAGTTGGTTGAATCTGACCTATCTACTTTTCCTGAAATTTGAGCATTATTTGAATCGTAATACACAATTAACCTAGATAAACCCCAATGACCCGCCATTGAACCAGAGCCCAATACAATGGGTTCTTGAAAGTCACCGTCGCCCGCAACAACATAAGTAAAATGGTCAACAATGCTATCTGATTTTGTATGATCAGCTTTCAGCCTAGCACGCAACATCGATTCGGCGGTAGCCATACCAACAGCCATAGCAAAACCTTGCCCAAGAGGACCTGTAGTAGCCTCTATTCCAGTAATTTCTACCTCAGGATGTCCGGGAGTATTGCTGTGTAGCTGGCGAAAATTTGATATATCTTCCTTGTTCAACCACCCTATCTGATAAAGTATTGCATATATTAGAGCTGACTCATGCCCCGCAGAAAGAACGAATCTATCTCTATTAAACCAATCAGGATTATTAGGATCGTAATTGAGATATTCATTGAAAAGTATTTGAGTAAAATCCGCAGATGACATAGGGCCTCCGCTATGGCCGGAATTAGCTTTACGAACCATATCTATTATTAAACCCTTAGTTACTGCTAAAGAAAATTGATTTTTTTCCTCATCCTCCCATTCTGAAAAAGAGTCGATATCTTTATATGTTCTCATTCCTAACTAAATATTATAAAATTCTTTAATTGTATTAGCAGGGTCATCTGTGCCAAAAATTGCAGAGCCTGCAACAAGAACATCGGCTCCAGCATCAAGGACTTCTTTTGCGTTATGAAGTTTTATACCGCCATCAACCTCGATTAGTACACGATCTTGTAAGCATTGTTCAACAAGTTTTTGTTTTATTTCAATTATGCGATTGGTTGAAGCATCAATATATCCTTGTCCGCCAAAACCTGGATCGACGCTCATTACTAAAACTAAATCGATTTTATCAAAAAATGGCTCAATATCGGATACTGGGGTCGATGGCTTCAAAGAAATACCAACTTTACTTCCAGTAGACCTAATTAGATTAATTACGCTTAAAGGGTCATCCGTAGCCTCAATATGAAAAGTTATCATATCGGCGCCTGCTTTTGCAAAAGGCTCAACAAGCTTCTCAGGTTCTACAACCATCATATGTACATCTAGAAATTTTTGGGTTTTACTCCTCAACGATTTAACAACTGGTGGTCCAATAGTTAAATTCGGAACAAATTGATTGTCCATTACATCAATATGTATCCAATGGGCACCTCCATCTGCACACTGATCGAGTGCGAGCTGGAGATTTGAAAAATCTGCAGAAAGAATAGATGGGGATAATTTGAATTCCGAGGTCATATTATCTCACCCAAATTAATGTTAGAAACATAGGAATTCAACTCTGAATGTTATTTATCTATTTTTTTTTGATAAACATAAACTAATTTAGGTCTAAATAAAAGCAGGCAAGATGAATAAAGAGAATAAAGATAGATTTTACTATAATAGTAAATTTTTAGGAAGTCCAGGTGCGCGATCAGTAAGAATTCTTTCGGAGTACTATGGCCCACTGCAAAGATTTGAGAGAAATAATATTCAGGATTTTCTGGTATTTTTTGGATCAGCAAGGATAAAATCAGAAAAAGAAGCTAAATCAGATCTTGAAAATGCCTCAAAGGATATTTCGCAAAAAGAACTCCAGATATTACAAACAAACGTTGAGATGAGTAAATATTATGAAGATGCATGCGATCTATCCTTTCGAATGACAAAATGGAGTAACAATTTAAAAAGTAAGAAGAAAAGATTTGTAGTGACTTCAGGTGGTGGACCTGGAATAATGGAAGCAGCAAACAAAGGAGCTAAAAAAGCAAAAGGATCAGCTATTGGCTTATCGATAAGTCTTCCTTTTGAGCAATCTGGTAACGAATGGATTTCAGAAGATCTTGAAATAAATTTTCATTATTTTTTCATGAGAAAGTTCTGGTTTCTTTATAAGGCAAAAGCTATGGTAGTTTGGCCAGGAGGATTTGGAACCTTAGATGAAGTAATGGAGACGCTAACTTTAATTCAAACGCAAAAACTAAGAAAAAACATTCCTATCGTACTTTATGATGAAAATTTTTGGAAAAATATTGTTAACTGGGATTTCATGATAGAAAAAGGGGTAATTTCAGAATCGGACATTGATTTTTTTAAATTTTGTAATTCAGTTGATAGCGCTTTCAAATACCTAACTGAAAAAATAACCTCAACCCACCTAAAAGGGCCAAATTTTTAAACGGATGAAGATATGATTAAGAAGCTCGCTATTATAACATATTTCCTTAGCTTATTAACCGCACAGGTAAATCCTGCAAAATCCCTGCATCGAAATCCGCCAAGATCTTGGGCGCTGACAGGAGCAACAATCCATACTGAACCTGGAAAAACTATTTTCAATGGAACTGTTTTAATAAGGAATGGCATTATTTCATCGGTAGGTAAAAAAGTTAAAATTCCTATGCAAACAACCGTTGTAAAAATGGATGGAAAGCATATATATGCTGGATTTATAGAAAGTTGGATGGATGTTAAGTCAAAAAAAGATACTGCATCACTTGAAATGCACTGGAATTCAAATATGCGTTCACATCTGAAAGCAAGTGAATTTTACACTCCTAATGAAAAAGAGCTAAATAAACTTAGAATGCTTGGTTTTACTACCGTACATCTTGCGCCAAATGGCGGGATATATCAAGGACGCTCTAGCCTTGTCAATATTGATAAAAAACCTAAGGTGTTATCGAATGACATTGCACAAGTTGTTGAATTTAAATCCGGAGGATGGGGAGCAAAAGAGTATCCAACTTCATTGCTTGGTGCTATTGCATTTATTCGTCAAGGTTTAATAGATGCAAAATGGTACGATAAGGCTCAAGAGATAATTTCAAAATATCCTGACGGTAATGAACAAATCGAATTTGATCAATCATTGAGTGCGATTGGAAATTTTTTAAAAAAGGGTAAGCCGTTTGTATTTGAGACAAAAAACGAGCTTTACATTGATAGGGCATACAATATCGCAAATGAATTTGAACTTAAACTTTGGATTAGAGGAAATGGATACGAGTACAGAAGATTAAATCAATTAAATCAAGAGCACATGATAATACCAATTAATTATCCAGCCAAACCTGAAGTTGCTAACCCCTACAGCGCTTTACAATATTCTACTCAACAACTTAAACATTGGGACATGGCACCTGATAATCTGAAAAAACTTAGCGAAAAAAATATAAAGTACTCTATCACATCGAGTGGGCTCAAAAATAAAAAAGATTTTAGAAAAAATTTATCTAAATCTGTTAGAAGAGGTCTCAACGAGGCTGATGCGCTTGCTAGCTTGACTACTATACCAGCAAAAGCCTTCGGTCAATCAAAGCGCATAGGAAAAATTTATCCTGGGTACATTGCTAATCTGGTTATAACTAATAATAATTATTTCCATGAGGATTCAAAAGTACAGTCTGTTTGGATTGAAGGAAATGAGCTTCAATTGTCTCCCGATCCTATTAATCATTATGCGGGATTATGGACATTAAAAGAAAGAGAAAAAACCTGGGCTTTAGATATTGATAAAAATGAACTGATATTTTCTGCAAAAATAACAAGGGACAGTGTTTCAATTACGGTTCAAAATCTTGACATTAAAAGAGATCAAATCTCGTTTACGATTAATGACGCAAAAAACTTTAATAATGGAGCAGTGCGATTTATTGGTAGAATAGAAAAAAATGAGATGTCAGGCAAAATAATTTATGCTGACGATAGTAGATCTTCATGGACAGCACAGCTTGATTCTAAGGAGCCTCTCCCTATTTTTAATATTAAAAAAGAGGAGCCAAGCAAACTTGAAGTTTTTTACCCAGAAGGTGCATATGGAGTAGATGAGCAGATAGTCAAACCAAAGACTATTCTTGTTGATGATGCGACAATCTGGACGTCAGGCCCTGATGGAGTTCTAAAAGGATTCGATATACTTTTTCAAAATGGAAAGGTTAAACAGATTGCAAAAAATATTTACCTCAACGATAAAAATGCAATTATAATTGATGGAAAAGGGAAGCATATTACTCCAGGGTTAATTGATGCTCATAGCCACATGGCTGGAGAATCAATTAACGAAGGATTCCAAAACGTTACCGCTGAAGTTAGAATGCGCGATGTTATTGACCCCAATGATATAGCAATGTACCGTGCTCTTGCTGGAGGTCTAACAACAATAAATTTATTGCATGGTTCCGCTAATCCGATTGGTGGTCAAAGTGTTGTTATGAAGCTAAGGTGGGGCAGTTTTTCAAATAATTTAATTTTTAATGAAGCATCTCAAGCTATAAAATTCGCGTTGGGTGAAAATGTTAAACGAAAACGATCATATGGTCGTTATCCAGAAACAAGAATGGGCGTTGAGCAGGTTATAAGAGATGCATTCTCTGCTGCAAGAGACTATAATAAAGCATGGAATACATACAATAAAGATGCAAAACTTCAACGCACAAAGTTGCCTCCGCGACGCGACTTAGAGCTCGATGCCTTAGTTGAAATATTAAATGGAAAAAGAATTGTTCACGCTCACTCATATCGCCAAGATGAAATTCTTATGCTGACTCGAATTTCTGAAGATTTTGGTTTTACCATGGGAACATTTCAGCACGTTTTAGAAGGCTACAAAGTTGCAGAACGACTTGCAGAGCACGGTGCAAGCGCTTCAACATTTTCAGACTGGTGGGCCTATAAATTTGAAGTGATCGATGCGATTCCTTTTAATGCTACTTTAATGGCAAATGTAGGTGTAAACGTATCTTTCAATTCTGATAGTGATGAACTTGCACGACGCATGAATCTTGAAGCTGCGAAAGCAGTCAAGTATGGAGGTTTATCAGAAGAGGAAGCATTGAAAATGGTTACAATAAACCCCGCCCAGCAGCTTAAAATTGATAAATATGTTGGTTCTCTTGAAATTGGGAAGGATGCCGATTTTGTATTATGGTCCGGACATCCGCTTTCAAACTATACCATATGCGAACAAACATGGGTAGATGGAAAACAATATTTCTCACTAAAGAAAGATGCGTATTATAGAGAAAGAGACGAAAAACTGAGAAATGACCTCATTCAAAAGATACTGATTAGTAGTGAAACCGGTAGCAGCATAATGATTCCAGATAGTGAAGACGCTAACGATTACCATACCTGTAATAGTGATCATAATCATGATGATGAAGGAGATCATTAATAATGAAAAATTTACTAATTATTTTTTTATTTACTGTTTCAATATCTGCAAACGAACAGATTCCTGCTCCTCCCCAGAAAAATCCAATTCTATTAAAAAATGGACTTATTCATACTGTTTCAAATGGTATTGTTGAGGGATCAATTCTTTTTGATAAAGGCAAAATTCTTCGTATTGCAAAATATATTACACCACCGGAGAATTGTGAAGTTATTGACCTGGATGGTAAGCATGTATACCCTGGAATGATTGCTGCGGTTTCTGGATTAGGTTTGGTTGAAATCAACGCGGTAGCTGTTACTAATGATCACTCTGAACGGGGAGATTTCAATCCAAATGTGCGCACAAACGTTGCCTTCAACCCAGATTCAGAAATCATACCAACTACAAGATCTAATGGCATTCTAATTGCAAATGTAATACCTGCTTCAGGCTTAGTATCTGGGCAATCATCTGTAATGATGCTTGATGGTTGGACTTGGGAAAATGCAACCCTATCTTTTCCGAGCGGTCTTCATATTAATTGGCCAAATATGAATTCAAGCTCTAGAACTGATAATGATAAAAAAAGATTAAAAGCTGCAAGGCAGCAATTAGACCATTTAGAAAAAATTATAAAAGATGCTAGAGCATACGCAAGGCTCAGACAAACCAAATCAAGATTAGCTGAAGACTATCACAATGAAGATCTGCGATGGGAAAGTATGATCCCCTACGTTGAAAAGAAACTTCCAATTTTTGTTCATGCAAACGAAGTAAGACAAATTGAAGCTTCAATTAGCTGGGCAAATAGGCATAACCTTGAGATCATAATTGTCGGCGGTAAAGATGCATGGCGAACAACGGATCTTTTGGTTAAAAATAGAATTCCAATTATATATGAAGGGGTAACTGCCCTGCCATATAGACGATATGAAGATTACGACCAAGCATATAAAACACCATCAATATTGTATGAAGAAGGGGTGCAATTTTGTATTTCAGATTATGGTTATGCTGGAAGAGCTGAGCAGATAAGAAATTTGCCCTACCAAGCTTCTATGGCAGCTTCCTATGGATTACCAAAAAAAGCAGCATTTCGAGCTGTAACTTTATCTGTGGCAGAAATTTTAGGAATCGATGAAAAAGTAGGTTCCTTGGATGAAGGAAAAGATGCAACCTTATTTATTTCAGATGGAGATCCACTTGAAATACGAACAAATATCATTCAGGCATATATTCAAGGTAAAAAGATAGATATGGGGGATAGGCACAAGAGCCTGTATTCAAAATACAAAGAAAAATACAGGCAGCTTGACATCCTAAAAGAGTAAAATTGTAATCTATTTTATTTTATAAATCGCATAATCTCCAGGAGAGGCACCAACAACAAGCTCTTCTTGGGGTTCGCCTAAGTTATTATGAACGAAGACTGTATCCGGAGCAGTGTAGTCGCTCGTAACACCAAGAAATAATTTTTCTTCAAATCCATTTGCAGAATATAAATGATTGGAATTATATGATCCGATTTTTGAAAGCGATTGCAACGATAAATCAGCATTTAATGGTGCAGCTCCACCATTATAGGTTCTAAAAGCTCGATTATCAAACTTAAATACGTCTCCACCACAAACTGCGCCTTTACCGTAATCAAGAATAGCAATAGCTTCGCTTAGAATATTTATTTTACTAGTACCATAATATGTTTCAGAAAAATCAGCACTATAATGAGTACGTGAAACCCACAAATTATCACCATCAATTAAGAGCTGTTGCGGGCCTTTACCAACTTCGTAGGTTTTAGTTACTTTTCCTGATTCAATGTTTATTTTAACAACTGAGCTAGCAGAACTGTAATCTGCGTTCATATTAATTGCAACCCAAAGGTTTGTTCCATCCGATACAATTGACTCAGGTAAACCATCCAATGGAAAAGAATCCTCTATATAATAAGTTGAAAGATTCAATACCTTAACGTCTTGAGTGTAATAATTCGTGAAGTAAAGTTTATTATTCTCTACCACCATTTCTCTTGGACTCGAACCTTCCGTTGAAATTGAAATACCTGGAAGCTCAAGACCATCATCACTTATTTGATAAACCTTAATAAGATGGCTATTGTTGACCAAAACAAAGAGTTTGTTATTGTGAACAAGAATTGATTGGACCACATCACCAATGTCTTTTACTTCCTGAATTAGCTTTCCATTGCGAAAAACTGATACAGACCCATTGCTTGATCCAAAATTTCCTTCTGTTGATATGAATGTTAATTCAGATGATTCATCTTTTATATTATTGTCTTCGCAACCAGCTAATATGATTGCCATAATAAGAAAAAATTTTTTCATTTGATTTTCCTTAATTAATTAAGGGATTTTTTTGAATTAATGCTATTTAACTCTTATCCCGAAAGTTATTTGTTAGTTAGCGTTATTATCCAGATATCCTGACTTACGTTTAGCAAAATACTTAGGCCTTCTTCTTAGCGAATGACAAAAATAAAGTATTTCTAACGATTACAGTAGCGGGTACTGTGCCTGATTTTCACAAGCTTCCCTGCAATAATAATTGCTTAGTTAAGTATTTATATTAGAGACGAATTATGATATCTGCTACGAATATATTTTAAAAAAAATAAAATATATTTTAGAGTGATGAGAAAATTCTACGAAGCAGTTTTAAATGCATTCAATCGAGAAAATAGGCTGTTGCTTAATTTTTTATCTTTCTTGTGCACTGTTTTTTTATTTCCCAGAACCTTTGATAGTGAATCTACTAAATGGTCAATATCCAACAATGAATGTTTTGGTGTAATTGTTATCCTTAATCTTGCACTGCCCTTAGGAACCGTAGGGTAAAAAATTGGCTGGGTATAAATATTGTGAATATCCAAAAGCTTTTGAGAGAACAACTGCGCTTTTTCTGCTGTATTTACAATAATTGGAATTATATGACTGTCCCCTTTAATATAATTTATTCCCAAATTGTCTAAATTCTTTTTTAGGTAAGCAGCTTTTTCTAAAACCTCAGATCGTAAATGATGCGACTGCTCCACGATTTCAATACTTTTTTTGCAGGCAGCTACAACTGATGGCATTAAAGATGTAGTAAAAATAAATCCCGGAGTGAAGCTCCTTATAAATTCAATAATATATTTATCCCCAGCTACGTATCCGCCTATCTGACCAAAAGCTTTTGCAAGAGTACCATTTATGATGTCAATTTCTTTCGATACGCCATACTTATTTGCAATACCAGAACCTCTTTCGCCGTACAAACCTACAGCGTGAACTTCATCAAGATAGGTAAGGGCATTATATTTTTTGGCCAAACGAACATATTCGGCAACATTTGTTATTGTTCCATCCATAGAGTAAAGAGATTCGAATACAATGAGCTTAGGTGTTTTAAACTCTATCGATTTTAATTTTTCCTCAAGATCATCTAAATCATTATGCTTGAAAATCGTGCAAGGAGCTCCTGAATTTTTTATTCCTTGTATTAATGAGGCATGATTTAACTCATCAGAGAAGACTTGCAATCCATTGATTTTTTTACAAATTGTCCATAAAGATGACTGGTTTGCAAGATAAGCAGAATTAAATATAAGGGCAGATTCCCTATCGTGATATTGTGCAAGTTTTTTCTCTAAACCAACATGATAGCTAGTGGTACCTGAAATATTCCTGGTTCCACCTGATCCAGTTCCGACCTCTTTAATAGTAGATATCATTGTTTCAACAACCTCATCATTATGACTCATGTTTAAATAATCATTGGTACACCAAATCTTCACGTTTTCCAATTTGGCTGGAGAATTGCTCTTCTCATCGATTAACTCAACTTGCGTAAAAGGAAAGGTTGAGCGAGATCTTTTAACAGGAAGGAACTTTCTATAATATCCTTCGTTTTTAAAACTTTGAACTTTTGATTTAAAGAAATTTTTGTAATTCAATGTAAAAAACCTTTAACAGTATCTTAAAATTATATTAGACTCATCGGTCGAAATTATGAATATTCATTTTATTTGACCATATATTTTTAATAACGCTTCATAATCTTTTGCTAAAAAAAATAAAAATTGTTTCAAGAGCTAGTCATTTAGCACGCGTGCAAGCATACAAAGTTGGTGCTAAGATCCATAATATGTACCCTACGATGGATATTGAATATTGTTCCAAAAAATCGGAGGGCGATATAAATCCAAATCAAAGTATTGCATCTGGAGAGGTGACAGGCCTTTTTACTCACAATATCAGCAATGCAATTAGCGACGGTGAATATGATATTGGGGTACATTCCTGGAAAGACGTGCCGTTGAAGCCATCGAAAAACTCTACAATTTTCGGTACGATCGAACGTGGCGATATGCGTGATATGCTCTTCATCAAGAAAAAGTCAATCGATGATTTAAAAAAAGAAACTTTGTCCATTTTTACTTCTTCTCCACGAAGAAAATATATTTCAGAAATTATTTTAAGGGACTTGCTCCCATTTCAAAAAGCTAAATTAAGTTTTCATGATATTAGGGGAAATATTGAAACAAGACTAAAAAAACTAAATGAATCGAATTTTGATGGTTTGATCATTGCTAAAACTGCTATCGATAGGCTTTTATCAAGTCAATACACTAAAGATGACCAAGATTCTTCAAAAAAAATAAAAACATATATTGATGACTTAAAATGGATGATACTTCCATTGTCTTGTTTTCCAACTGCACCTGGACAAGGAGCAATTGGAATTGAGGCAAATAATTCTAATGACAAGGTAATTAAGATTATCAATCAGATAAATAACAAAAAGGTTTTTCAAATGGTGCAGGATGAAAAGTCAAAGCTCAATATTTATGGTGGAGGGTGTCATCAGAAGATTGGTGTATCAAATTGGATAGTAAATGACTTAGAGCTTGAATCAATCCAAGGAATAACAGATGAAGGATTATCTCTTAATTCTTATAAAATCATAAGCAAAAAAAAGGAGTACAGCATTAATTATAACCGATCGAACTCCTTCCCCTCAAACGAGAATGAAAAAAAACTTTTCTCAAGAGAGCATATTGATAGCTCAAGAGTTATTAAAGAACTTCGTGGTAGCGTAGTTTATATAAGCAGAAAAAATGTATTGAGGGGTACTCCGCATATCGATGAGTCAAATATAATATGGACCAGCGGTTTGAAGGCATGGAAGGCAGCAGCTAAAAAAGGGTATTGGGTGAATGGAACATCCGATAGCTTTGGAGAAAATATGGATTTTGATATTGATGCACTAGCTGGAAAAATCAGTAAAAAAGTAAAATTGACACACCTGGAAAACGAATCCACAGAAATGGACATTGTCCCAACCTATAAACTCATATTTTCTGATAAAAAATTAAACATTCAAGAGCGAACTCACTTTTATTGGATGAGCTCTTTTGCTTTTGACTGCATAACTCAAAAATATCCTGAAATAAAAAACAAAATACATGGCTGTGGACCTGGAAAAACTTATGACCACATTTTAAAAAATATTAGTAATCCAGATAAGGTATCAAAATATTTATCAATTGAGGATTGGGAGAGCAATTTTGATTCTTGAGCGTTTACATAACAATGAAATCATAAATAATATGTCTCTTGAGAGTAAATTTGTAAGAGACCAGTTAGTGCAGCCTATATTTATCCACGAAGATGAAAAAAATGAAACCACTATTCCTGGGTTAGGAAAAAATAAGATTTTATTTGAATCAAATATTATTGAAACCATTTCTGACGACGTTAAGAACGGTTGCCGAAACTTTATCCTATTTTTTGTTCCAAAAACCAAGAGCAATAATCAATTCATTACCAGCTTTCAAGAAAATATTTTGTCGAAAATTAAAAAAGAGTTTGGTTCTGAAATAGAAATTTGGGTTGATCTGTGTTTATGCTCTTTTACAATAACGGGACATTGCTGTTTATTTGAAGGAGAAAAGATCAACTATGCTGATTCGCTAGAAATAATGTCTGATATTGCGTTATCATATGTGCGTGGAGGTGCTGATGGTATTGCGCCGAGCTCAATGCTAAACGGAATAGTACATTCTGTTAGAAAGAAATTGGATTTACATGATTTTAAACACATTCCAATAATGAGCTACAGCACAAAGTTTGCAAGTAATTTTTACGGTCCATTTAGAGCTGCGGCCGATTCATCTCCAAGCTTTGGCGATCGAACAAGCTACCAGTTAGATTGTACCGATAAAGAAAACGCAATTGAATCAAGCGTCAGATTTTCAGAAGAAGGAGCAGATTTACTAATGGTTAAACCCGGTCTTTTATCCTTAGACCTAATTCAACCAATAATTGAAAAAACTAAAAAACCGGTTGGAGCTTATCAAGTAAGCGGTGAGTATTCTAGCTTGGTATATTTAGCAGACAATAAACTAATAGATTTTGATTCGGGATTACTTGAAACATGGTCTACATTTAAAAGAGCTGGAGCTCAATATATTATAAGCTACGGTTCAAGATATGCAAAGAAGCTTGGGTTATGATAAAAAATAAAAAATTCGAAAAAGCGATTAACTGTCAAGAACAAAATATTCCACCCATTTGGTTTATGCGGCAGGCAGGTAGATATCATAATCATTACCAAAACTTACGAAAGAGCTATACTTTTGAAGATCTTTGTAAAAATCCAGAATTAGCCATGCTAACTGCTATGGGCCCTATTGAAGAATTTGATTTTGATGTTGCTATACTCTTTAGTGATATATTATTTCCCCTTGAATCATTGGGGCTTGATTTAAAATATATCCCAGGACCGACGTTTAATGAAAAAATACAGCCTAGACATATTAAAAATTTGAAATCGACCCTTGAAATTGCAAACGACTTACAATTTCAATCTGATGCATTAATGCTAACGCGTAAAGAGCTTTCTAAAGACAAAAGCCTTGTGGGTTTTGTGGGAGGACCTTGGACCTTGCTTTCATTTGGTGCAGGTATAAAAAAAGAGCCTTTTGTAAATAACGTAGATAAGAATAAGTTTTTTGAAGAAGCGCTATACGATGTGTTGATTCCAATTTTAAAAGAAAGTATTAAATCTCAATTAAATTCTGGTGCTGAAATTGTATATGTTTTTGATACCAATGCAGTTCAGCTTGAAAAAAATTATTTTACTGACAAGTACCTACGTAAATTAAAAAAAGAGCTTTTTATCCCGTTCAAAAAGCGAGTGGCTTATTTTACAAAGCACGGAGCAGTCAATGAAATTGATGACATAAATAATCAATTTTCCTTAGCAGGTCATGTGTATAATTCACCAAATGATTTAACAAAAAGATTGGCAAACACCAGAACAGGATTTTTACAAGGCAATTTTGCTCCCGAAAGCTTACGTAAGGAGCACTCCGATTTTTTACATGATTATAGTTTATTTAAGAAACAGATGTTATCAATGACCAAGAAAGAAAGAGCGGGATGGATATGCAGCCTGAATCACGGAATTTTGCCAAAAACTCCTGAAAAAAATGTTAAATACTTTATTGAAGATATTCGTTCATCGTTTGAGAGTTTGTAATGGAAGAGTATAAAGATTTATATAAAGGCAAAATAGGTGTAATTCTTACTAATCTTGGAACACCGAATGCCCCTTCAAAAAAAGCTTTAAAAAAATACTTAAATCAATTTCTTATGGATAAGCGCGTGGTGGATTTAAACAGATTGATTTGGATCCCGATATTAAAGTTGATCATTTTAAGTATTCGTCCAAAAAAGTCAGCGAAGCTGTACAAAAAAATATGGACAAAAGATGGGTCACCTTTAATGGTATTTATGAATAACATCAAGAGATCAATCACCGAAAGATTTTCAAGCTCGAGAGATGATTTTCAGTTTGAAGTAGCTATGCGTTATGGAGATCCATCTTTTAAAAAGGCATTGAACAAATTTAAAGATAATTATATTACAAAAATTCTCGTTCTACCTTTATATCCGCAAGCTGGATCACCGACAACCTCTAGCTCAATGGATGAAGTCTTTAACGAATTGAAGGATTGGCCTTGGGTGCCAAGCTTGAGATTCATCAGCGGCTATCATGATCATGAAAAATATATTTCTGCCTTAAGCGCCTCAGTTGAAAAACATTTTGTGGAGCACGGAAAGCCCGAAAAACTTCTTCTTAGCTTTCACGGAATGCCGCAGAGATATCTTGAAGAAGGCGATCCGTATTATTGTTTTTGCCATAAAACTGCACGGCTAGTTGCAGAAAAACTTGAGCTTAATAAAGAGGATTACGAACTGTGTTTTCAGTCTCGTTTTGGTAGAGAGCCTTGGCTTAAACCCTACACTGACGATGTTATAGAGAATTGTGTTAAAGATGGTATAAAAAAAATTGCAGTAATCTCACCTGGATTTAGTGTGGATTGCCTTGAAACGTTAGAGGAAATTGAAATTCAATATAAAGAATTATTCCTCGAGCTTGGAGGAACAGACTTTGCATACATACCCTGCCTTAATGATTCTAATGATCACATATCATTAATAGCGGATCTGATTGATTCTGAAACTAAAGGATGGCAAGATGTTTAACGAAGCAAAGAATTGGTTTAAACTTTTAAGAGATGATCTTGTGAAAAACACACAAGTATTTGAAAAAAAATCTTTTATTGAAAAACGTTGGAAGCATCATGATGAAGGTGGCGGCTTAATGACAAAAATTAAAGGAAATGTTATTGAAAAAGGTGGCATTAATATTTCTACTGTTTCAGGAAAATTCAATGAAAAAATGCAAAAAAATGTTTTAGGCGCCTCGGAAGATCCCACATTTTCAGCAACAGGTATTAGCGTAGTATTTCATCCCATGTCCCCTCATATACCCTCAATGCACTTTAATACTCGGTATCTTACTACTACAAAAAGTTGGTTCGGCGGCGGTATGGATCTTACTCCTTGTTTAGATTTTGACAACGAATCTCAAATTTTTCATAAAGAATTAGAGGATATTTGTAATAGATATAACGATGATTATTATCCGAAATATAAAAAATGGTGTGATGAATATTTTTACTTAAAACATAGAAAAGAACCGCGTGGGATTGGAGGAATATTTTTTGATCATCTTAATAGTGGAAATCAAGAAAATGATTTTGAGTTTGTTAAAGATGTAGGAAAGTTTTTTTTGAAACACGCCATATACTTAATAAATAAAGATAAAGATAGAGCATGGACATCTAGAGAAAAAGATGTCCAACTAATTAAAAGAGGACGCTATGTTGAATTTAATTTGCTTTATGATAGAGGTACAAAGTTTGGTCTTGAAACCGGGGGAAATACAGAAGCTATCTTAATGTCAATGCCTCCAATAGCCAATTGGGAATAAATGCACAGCGTTTATCTATGGGTTAAAGTATTTCATGTAATGTTCATGGTTGCTTGGATGGCAAGCTTACTATACTTGCCACGATTATTTGTTTACCATGCTGATAAAGTAAACGATAAGATTACATCAGAAACATTTAAAATTATGGAATACAGGCTGTATTTCTATATTGGTACGCCCTCATTGGTCTTGGTTTGGATAACTGGGCTATACTTAACTTATATATTAGGTATTTACGGTTGGCTAATAATTAAATTTTTTGCTGTGATCATTATGACGATATACCATATATGGCTACTAAAATTTTTGAAAAACTTTAAAAATAATACAAATAGCAAAGAGTCTTTATTTTTTAGAAAGATTAATGAAATTCCTTTTTTTATTTTGCTAATCATTTTGATTATGGTAATAATCAAACCAGAATTTCCGTGGTAATTTTAATTTAATTTGATAACTCTGAATAACGAAAGACTACTACCCCTCCATCGTAGCTATCAAATATAATTTTGTAAATCCTATTTGTGACAGTATCATAGATTAGATAAGTATCGCTAGATACCTCAACTTTATTTTTAATCATATCATAGCTCAAAGCGGCGTTCGGTCCCCCGTACTGCATCCTACCTCCTTCTGGAGAAAAAGATAATCTATCAGGTGCGGAATCAATCAACTCAAAATCAGAGTTATTATTTATACCAAGAAGAATTGTGTTATTCAGAGCAATATTTGGCATTTTATAACCAGTACCTGTATCAAGGTTATGGTACTTTAAATGCCAAGAATTATTATTTACTTCTTGAACTTGTTGCCCTGTTTCAAAATTGAATAAAAAATCACCCTGGTTTACATTGGTAGTAATAATTTCTATAATATTTAAAGGATTTTGATCACCGCTTTCATCATCGCACGAAAAGCATAATAAAAATGATATAACTATTATTAAGGGATTTATTTTTATCATTTTCAATTGAATAATAATAATCCTAAAAAACGAAGCTTTATATATTGCCTTTAATTGCTAGCTCTTTCCGTAATTACCAATAAATACGGTTATAAACTCTTCCATTGTTTCGCGAGACATTATCTTTTTATTGTCACCCAAAAAGAATAAACCATGAAAGAGGCCTCCAATTGCTCTCATGAGCATATCCGATCGTATTTCAGGAAATTCTTTTTTTTCAATAGCTTCCTCGAGTAGACTTTGTAGAACGCCATACATCTTTTTTTGATATTTTTTCCAATCTTGATTGCTTTCACCCGCTGCATCTGGAAGAGCTTTTGGTGCAGTAAAAAGAAATTCAAATAAAACCTGATCTTTTCGCACCAAGGCGCCAATGGTATTCAGTGAATCAATAAAAGTATTTTTTGGCTGATTGGTTTGGTGCACAATTGGTTCAATTGATTCCCAAATCATCCTCCATCCGCGAACTAACTGCTCTGCAAAAATTTCTTCTTTTGATGAAAAGTAGTAATATAAGGTAGCCTTACCAAAATCAGCCTCTTTAGCAATCTCATCCATCGTAGCTTTTTCAATTCCATGCTTTTTGAAGACAGAGAGAGCGCTTGAAAGAATCTGCTCTTTACGCTGTTCACGTTCTTTTGCTTGTCGGTTAGAGATCATGTTATTTCAATTCATCTTATTTCGAACAATGAGTCGAAATTTAAAATTTATGAGACTATTAAACAATTTTTTTTTCTATTTTAACCTGGTAATTCATTTATTTTATAAAATGCATTATTGAACAAATGATGAGTATCCTGGAAAATGCGGCTGAAGATTTGATAGGTTGTAATCATAAAGACTTAAAGCAAAACGAAGACTGTCAATATCTTCAATGTAGTAGATAGTTGATACTATGCGGGAGACAAGACATGCAAAAAGTAATACAAATAAATACAGTTGGTTTTTGCTAAATACAACAGAATTCATCTTAATATCATAAACTTAATCTTGCCATTCGGCTATGAAGATATTTGTATCTCCTCTCTTGGCCTGGTTGCGGTTCGATGCGAATACAAAATATTTGCCATCTGGGCTGAAAACAGGAAAACCGTCAAAACCATTGAAGTAGGTTACACGCTCTAAATTCGTACCATCTGTATTAACTGCCCATAGATCAAAATCTCTTCCCTTGGGATCTGCCATGTTTGAACAAAAAATTATTCTCTGGTCATTAGGAAAAAAGTAGGGGGCAAAATTTGCACCTTCATTGAATGTGATTTGTTTTTTATCGGTTCCATCGGCATTCATTATTCTTAATTGAAGATTCATTGGTCTTATTAAACTTTCATTTATAAGGCTTTTGTAGTCTTTAATTTCTTTTTCTGTCTCTGGATAAAAAGCTCTCCAAATAATTTTTTTTGTATTGTGACTAAAGAAAGCACCTCCATCATAGCCTAATGTATTGGTTAACATTCGCTTATCAGTGCCATCGGTATTCATTGTCCAAATTTCTAAGTCTCCTGATGAGATCGAGGTGTATACCATCCTACTTCCATTCAAAGCAACAGTTGCCTCTGCATCATAGCCACTTTCATTTGTTAATTGCTTAACTTGTGATCCGTCGGAATTCGCACTAAAAATATCATAAGACTCGTAAAGTTTCCACACATAACCTCTACTAAAATCTGGTTTTGGCGGGCACTTTTTATCATAGTGATGGGTACTGGCATAAACTATTTTTTCATTTTTTGGATATTCAAAAAAAGCGCATGTAGTAACACCATCTCCGGTAGAAACCATATCAACTCTTCCCGTTTTTAGGTCCATGGTATATATTTGATCACATTGGCCCTCTTCATCATGCGCTTGAAAAATTAACTTTTTACTATCAGAGCTAAAATAAGCTTCAGCGTTTTCTCCGCTAAATGTGAGTTGTTTTAAATTTTTAAAATGCTTTTCATTTTTGTCTATCAGTTCATTAGCGCTGCCGTCAACGTATGAGCCGTAGCGATTTAGTGCATTCCATCTCATTAAAGTCAACGTTCCAAGTGCCAAAAGAATTACTAATGTATAATGATAATATCTTGTCATAAATACCTAATGGTTTAAGTTTAATATTATTTCTTTATCATTTCTCAATACTACAACTACTGAAGATTCACCGGGCTTCAGCTTTTGTAGCACATCCATATAGCCATAGATATCTTTTATAGCTACGTTGTTGATTTTAATAATTATGTCTCCTTTTTTGAGCCCTGCTCTTCCAGCTGGTCCCTCTGATCGAACACCATCAACGCCTAATCCGTCTTCTGTGCTTGTGTAGGATGGCATAAAACCAAATGTGACGCTCATCTTAATCCTAGATGTTGCAGGAGCACTTTGTGGTCCAGCCTCCGTAAACTTGGGCTTATTTTTTTTTGAATCAATTAGCAGTATTACATCATATACCATACTTAAAACTTTTTTCTGTCCAGAAATATTTATCTTACTCCAATCGTCTCTTGGCGTGTGGTAGTCCTGATGGCCTCCAGTAAAAAAAGATAAAACTGGAATGTTATTTGAATAAAAACTTGCGTGATCGCTAGGTCCAAATCCTTCAGGGTTTTTTTTGATATTTAACATATGGATCGATGATGTCTTATCTAGTATTTCATTAAAATAGGGTGATGTCCCAGTACCGGATACATTCAAAGAAAGATTGCGTAGCCTTCCAATCATGTCAAGATTTATCATAGTAATAATTTTATCTTTTGGTATGGGGGGATTATTTATAAAATGCTTAGATCCATAAATTCCTTGTTCCTCAGCATTGAATGCAACAAATATAATTGAGCGCCTAAGCTTATCTCGATTTGCATATAGTTTATGCGCTAATTCTAGAATTCCAGCTACCCCCGACGCATTATCATCTGCACCATTATGTATTTCGTTAGATCTGATATCACGAGATCCTGAGTGGACACCCCCATAACCTAAATGGTCAAAGTGGGCTCCGATAACAATATATTCATCCTTGTTTTCATTGCCTGGAATCAATCCAACTACGTTTGCAACTCGAAATTTCTCCCTTTTTAAATCTGAAAAATCAAAAAACTGTAAAAATGTATTATCTTGCATTGGTAATAATTTATATTTTTTAAAATTATCCACAATATAACTTATAGCAAGATCAGAACCTCTGGTACCAGGAAACCTTCCTTCAAGTTCATCACTCGAAAGATACTTGATATGTTTCATAATGCTGTCTTGGGTTATTTCATATTCATTCTTATTTAGGCTTTTTACAGACAATGAATTAGAGCAGCTCACAATGAGAAGTGTATTAAATAATAGAATTCTTACATTTATCATATTACCTCAAAATCGCACCATACATTTAATATGGTTGATTAATATTGTTAAACTATTTAATAATTTAATTAAATGTTTAAACGTAAGCCAAAGGTAATAGTTCTAGGCATTGTTGGTCGAAGCCCAGCTGGTCTTCTGGAAACAACAGATTTAGAATTAGTAAGGTTTTTTATAGAAATAAATAAATTAGAATTACTGTTAATTTTATATTGCCCAAGCAAGTCAAATTGATTCAAATCATCAGTTACGGTCTCAATATCAAAGGCGCCTGTACCTGCGACTGTTCTCATTTTACTAATTTTTTTCATTCTAAAATAAGCACTAGCTTTAGTTCCAATCATTCCTATTTCGCCATAAATTAAGTTTGATGGTAAATAAGGTAGTTCGTAACCAGACTGTACAGAGCCCCAAGCATCAAAAGAGCTTTCAAATGAGGTTAGAAACTCCGATTTGGTATAAGTATAGCTAAGGTTAATAGGTATGAAAAGCTTGTTATATTTTAAGAGTTTCGACATAGAAAGCTCTAAACCGTAAATATTTACTTTACCAGCGTTAAATTGATCATATGTTCCATCACCTGCGAACTGCGTATCATCACCAAGAAGGTTTGAATACGCGCTATTGAAATAAATCGCTTTAAATTTATCAGAATTATTAGTGTAACTAATTCCGGTTTCAAGATTAATACTTTCTTCAGGTTTGATTTCTTCTGATTCATTGCTACCGGGTCCTGGTGGTGAAAATCCTTTGTGAATGCCAGCTAACAGTTCAATCTTTGAATTGATGCTATAGTTGACCCCCAACCCAGGAATCAAAATATTTATATTTTTCTTTTTTTGAGTTGGAGAAAGTTCTCTTTTAGGGTCGTTCCAGCTTTTATTAGATCCGCTAATATCTCCTTTCCAGTCATTTCTATTTAATGCAATTTTTTCGTATCTAACACCAGCGGTTACCACAAAGTCTCTTATTTTGAATTGATCTTCGATAAAAATTGATTGAGCTCTAGCATTGTCTAGTCTATTATTTTTTGAACCAATACCCCAAGTGCCAGATGTTGACATTTTAAGCTTTCCTTCGTTCATCCCATATTTATCAACTTTTTGAAATCTATTCATTTCATCTTCATGGGTTCTTAACCCAATTAGAATGTCATGATCTGCTAAAAAATCTAGCTTGATGTTTGTGACCAGCTGAATACCCTTTGAATAATACTCTCGATTATTAGCTTTAATGTCGTAAGTATTATCCGGTGCTTCAAATGTAGATAAATATTTATAATTTGAACTCTCATTGCCCTCATTCAATAGCGATCCAATTGACTTGCCATTAACCTTTGAAAGCTTATACCAATTTCTACTAAAATCGTTACGATAGCCAATTAGTGAAAAGTTCATGTTTTTTGAAATCTGCAAAGATCCAGTGAGGGATATTTGGGAATGATCAGCATTCATTTGATCTTTTTGAGAAGCTGCATAACGTGCGTAGGGATTCTTTTCATAATCTTTCTGCGTGAGCCCAAGGTAGGTTTCGTTGCTTATTTCGTTTGTTGAGCTGACTTTAAGCTCAATTGCACTCGGATATTGCTTGAAAATTTTTGAGTTATATCTCAATTTTCCCATTAGATCAGTCTTGTTGAAACCAGTTCCATTATTACTAAAATCAATATTTTTAAATCCGCTATTTTCATCATGAAGAATCTCAAATAAATATCCGTATTTTGAGTTTGATGAGCCTACATTTGCGTTAAGCATCATTGATTCATAGTTACCGGTATTTAAATTAAAATTAGATTCAAATTTTTCAGGGATAGGAGTTGAGACATAATTAAGAGCTCCGCCTGTAGAGTGTGGTCCATATTTTATTTGTGAGGATCCCTTTCTGGCTTCTAAAGCATACATCCTCCCTGCAGTGGGGGAGTAATAAGCTGCTGGAGAAGAATATGGTGCTGGCGAAATTGGCACTCCATCTTCCATCATATTTATTTTTGAACTTCTCTCAACTCCAGTTCCTCTCATTCCAATATTAGGTCTAAGTCCAAATCCGTCTTCCTCTTGAATATAAATACCAGGAATCTTTCCAAGCATTCTATTCACGTCTGTATCATTAAATTTTTTAATGTCTAAGCTTGAAATCTTATCAACTGAACCAGGAGATCTCAAAAAAGGATTGGTAATTCTAGAAAGGTTTTTAATAACATAAATTGGATCCATTTCAATAACTTTTGATTCCATTTTAAAAAGAATTCCACTGTTCAAATCGTCCATCTCGATTTTTTTACTTAAAGAAGAAAAGCCTATCGCAGTTAATTCAATGGTAGGATCTGAGAAGTCTTTTGGTAAATCGATACGAAAGTAGCCTTCAGAGTCTGTTGATGCACCTATATCGTAATTTGCCAAATAGATATTAACGTTTGCTATAGGTTCGTTCTCATGCTGATCAACAACACGGCCAACAATTGAGGACTGAGCACAAATCATTGTGAACAAACATAATAATAATGATAATTGAATGAATCTTTTAATTACTACCCTCTTAATTTTAAATATTCAGTTTTATTTCAATGAACAAAGAATAGCCCCTGGAAGGACTGAGGTGGAGTTTTAACCAAAGGCTATTCAATATACATGCTTCGAAAACACAAGATTAAGATAATGAGACTTAATCTCATTATCAATAGTAACAAAAATTTTAATCATATGTCAAACTTTTTTTTAAAAATTTTGTATAAACACATATTAAGATGTGAAAAATGCTTTTCCCTGTTTAACTTATTTATAAGATAACAAACATTTAGAAACTGGAATGGATAAAAAAGATACTATTCAAAAAACTGGGGGTCAGTTTATTTTAGATCCCATCAACAGTACATCAATATTTACTCGTGAAGACTTTACTTCGGAGCATACAGAAATCTATAAAATGGTGATGGATTTTGATAAAGAAAGGGTTTTATCCCAGAAAGAAAAGATAGAAAAATACGATCCAGATTTATCGATTGAACTTCTCAAAGAACTTGGCGAATTAGGATTGCTTGGAATTGATATTCCTGAAAAGTACGACGGAATTGATTTGGATAAAATTACTTCTGCAATTGTTGCTGAGGCACTAGTTCAAAGTCCCTCCTTTGCGGTTACGTGGGCTGTGCAAACAGGCATTGGGTCACTTCCTATAGTATGGTTTGGAACCGATGAGCAAAAGAAGAAATATTTACCCAAAATATCATCCGGGGAGTTTGTGTGCGCATATGGTCTTACCGAGCCTTCCTCAGGCTCTGATGCTACTCAAGCAAAGACTTCTGCAAAATTAACGGAAGATAAAAAACATTATATTTTAAACGGTGAAAAAGTATTTATTACTAATGGTGGAATAGCTGATGTATTTGTCGTATTCGCTCAAGTTGATGGAAATAAGTTTAGTGCATTTATCCTCGAAAAAGGTACCGAAGGTTTTTCGATTGGCAGAGAAGAGAATAAGCTGGGCATGAAAGGCTCATCTACCGCTCAACTCATTTTTCAAGACGCTAAAGTTCCTGCTGAAAATCTGTTATACAAAGTAGGTAAAGGTGCAACGATCGCATTTAACTGTTTGAATATTGGTCGCTTCAAACTTGGCTGCTCATGTCTGGGCGGGTCTAAGCAAGCAATAACTACTGCCTCACAATATGCGCTTGACAGAAAAGCATTTGGATCATCCATATCAAAATTTGACGCTATACAAAAAAAGATTGCCGAAATGGCAATTCTTACGTTTGCTACCGATAGCATGATTTATCGCACCATAGGTCTTCTCCAGGACGAAATTGACCTTATTGATAAAGATACTCCTGACTATTATATCCAAATGGGTGAAGCAATGGGAAAATATGCCATTGAAACCTCAATGGTTAAGGTGTTTGGTAGCGACTGCAGTCATTGGGTTATTGATCAAGGTTTGCAGGTACTAGCAGGATATGGCTACTTAGAGGAATATTCTTTAGCTCCTGCCTATAGAGATGATCGTATTAATCAAATCTGGGAAGGCACAAATGAGATTAACAGGCAGATAATAACCGGATTTATGATGAAGAAGGCTCTCACAGAAGAATTGCCGTTTCGAGATGCCATTCGAAACATTGATTCTTTTCTGAATGAAGGACCATCTAGCGATAATTCTGAATTTGGCAAAGAATTTGATTCCGTTGAAACTGCAAAGAAATTAGGTCTGTATTTATTTAACGAGTCTCTGGTATTTTTTGGTCAAGATCTAAAAAACGAGCATCAAATTATGGAAATGTTAGCTGATATCTTCACTGATATTTATACCGCTGAGAGCACGTTGATACGCACAAAAAAAATTATGGATTCTGATAACCCAATTTCATCTACTAAATATATATCAAAGGTGTTTGTATCTGAAATGACTGATAGAGTTATTACCAAAACGCATTCCATATTAAATTCGCTTCACGATGGATCTGTATCAGAAGAAACGCTGTCCAAACTAAGTCAATTTGAAAAAAGAATGCGTCTTCATACCAATAATGTTCAGTTAAAACGTAATATCGCTGAATACATTTTTGACCAAAAAAAGTACCCCTATTAGGAGCTAAAATGAGCAAATCATTTATAATCGATGCAGTACGTTCACCCATTGGATTAAAAAATGGTGAAATGATCGGTGTTCGTCCGGATGACTTGACCGCACAAGTTATAAAAGGACTGCTAGCACGAAATTCGACTATCCAACCTGAAATGATCGAAGACGTGGTGGTTGGCTGTGCATACCCGGAAGGTCCTCAGGGACACATCATTGGAAAATCTGTGGGAGTTTTAGCTGGACTACCCATTGAATCAACAGGCAAGGTAATTAATCGCTTTTGCGGTTCATCTATGGATGCTGCGCATCAATTAAGTACCTCCGCAGAGTGCGGTGATATTGATGTTGGAATTGCAGCTGGTATTGAGGATATGTTCTCTGTTCCTATGGGCGGTTTCGCTCCAGATTTTCACCCAGAACTTGCAGAGCAAGAGTTCTATATTGGCATGGGAGAAACTGCAGAGAACCTTGCAAACGATTTAGATATTTCAAGAGACGAACAGGAAGAATTTGCTATGAACTCGCATCGCAAAGCTCTAGATGCATATCAAGCAGGCAGATTTGATAAAGAATTAATCGCAATCGATGTTAATGGGGAATCAAGTGTCGTAAAGGATGATGGTCCTAGAGAGCCAGATGAAGAAAAAATTAAGAGCCTTCGCCCTGCTTTCCTAGAGAACGGTTCGATTACTGCTGCGACCAGCAGCCCTATCTCCATAGGTGCGTCCGCATTATTAATTGGAAGTGAAACATTTTCTAAAAATAATAATTTAAAACCCAGAGCTGAGATTATGTCTAGAGCAATTGCTGGGGTCCATTGGGATAGAATGGGTATGGGGCCTCTTCCCGCTGTGGAAAAAGCATTAAAAAAAGCAAAATTAACTATGGATGATGTTGAAACGATCGAACTAAATGAGGCTTTTGCGGCCCAAGCATTGTATGTTATCAAAAAAGGAGGTTGGGATCAGGGCAAGATAAACCTTAATGGCGGAGCCATTGCTTTGGGGCATCCATTGGGATGTTCAGGCGCTCGAATTCTAACTACCTTGATAAACGTTATGGAGCAACAAGATACATCTATAGGCTTAGCTACAATGTGCATCGGCAGTGGTCAAGGCATAGCAACAATAATCAAAAGAATATAATAATGGAAAACAGGATAGAAAAAGTTGCAGTGCTAGGTGCTGGTACAATGGGTGCTCAAATTGCTGGGCATTTTAGTAATGCTGGTATCCCTGCTTTACTTTTTGATATTAATTTTGATCTTGCGAAAAAGGGAGTTGAAACTCTATCACAACTTCGTCCAGCTCCTCTTTATAAACCTAAAAATGCTGAGCGCATCACTGCTTGTACTTATGATAATGACCTTGACAGTCTTAAAGATGTTGACCTTGTAATTGAAGCTGTAGCCGAAAACCTTGAAATCAAACATACGGTTTATAAAAATATCGTTCCTCATTTAAAAGATTCGGTAATAATGAGTTCAAATACGTCAGGTATCCCATTAGAAGATTTGATCAAAGTATTGCCAGATAATTTGAAATCACGTTTTTTAATAACCCATTTTTTTAATCCGCCCCGCTACATGCGACTTCTAGAGTTGGTACAAGGATCAAAAACCGATAAAAGTGTTTACGAAACATTAGCATCTATTGGTCAAAATATTTTGGGTAAAGGAATTGTTCATGCAAAAGACACCCCAAACTTTATTGGAAATCGAATAGGAGTCCATGGAGCAAATAATGCCATTAAGCTTGCAATTGATATGGGCCTTTCTGTTGAAGAAGTCGATAAATTAACCGGTACAATAGTAGGACGACCAAAAAGCGGTATTTTTAGAACTGTTGATATAGTTGGCCTTGATGTGCAATCCAATGTTTCTGCAACAAGCTACAACAACCTCGTTGACGATGAAGCAAGAGAAACATTAAAAGCGCCTGACATTCTTCAAAGCTTAATTGACGATGGACGTTTAGGGCAAAAATCAAAAGCAGGATTTTATAAAAAAACGGACGATGGTATCCTATCAATCGATCTGAAAACCGGAGAGTACAAAGCGCAGAAAAAAGTACTATTCGATGGGTATCGCGCTGCTAAAGGGTTTCAAAAAGTTGCAGATAGAATAAAGTCTTTAGCCTTTAATGATGACAAATCTGGAAAATTTTTCTGGGAGATAACAGCAGACTCCTTGATTTATTCTGCAAACCGTATTCCTGAAATCAGTGATGATATTATCAATATTGATAATGCAATGAAATGGGGGTATGGCTGGGAGCTTGGACCGTTTGAATGCTGGGACGCAATGGGTGTAGAGGCAAC